>FTJU01002291.1_pt1 | contig 40436 bp, 78 predicted proteins | sample 1658961 | NCBI WGS metagenome assembly FTJU01 (sample SAMEA3914878, study PRJEB12502) | metagenome | biome: forest; material: soil | place: USA | collected 2012-03-12 | depth 0.3 m | reverse complement strand
AGAGTCGAGATTTCAGCGACCCGAATGCAGTCTATGAAATCGGCGCTCCCATGGAGAATCCTCCGACAGAAGCAAGCGGCTCTTTGAACTTTGAGGAAGAACCAACCCTCGACCATGCACAACTGGCGGCCGGGATCGACATGCTTGATAGCATGAACCGGGAAGTTTTAAAAGACGACCCGTTCGTAAGTTTCCTGTACCGCTTGAACATGGCGAATCTTCGCTCGGGTCGTCCGGTTCCTCGGTCGATCCTCCTGCAAGAAGGGATCACCAAACAAGGACTCAAGAAACTCGTCCAAGAGGGATACCTAAAGGAGCACCGCACAAACCTACGCAATGCAGGGGCAGGCCGGAAAGGCACCGAAGTCATCGGCTATACACTCGCTGAGAATGTAACCTTTGCCAGCGAATAAAACAAAGAGACCGTTAGGATCAATCAAAAATCCTAACGGTCTCTTCTATTCCGGCTTCCATTGCCACGCCCTCAAAAATGAGTTCTGAGGGCACTGTAAATCGCCAGATGAGGTGTAGGTCTTCCGTCTCCTCGACGACCCGTTTGAGACGGTCACAGCGCTCCCAGTCGGGTGCTACGGTAAGGATCAACGGGAACGTGTCTGTTTCAAGCCTCGCCTCGTATTCCCCGGACAGGTAAAACGCTTCATATCGCCCGACCTTCTCTTTAAAGGCTTTCGGTCCCATAGTTCCACGGTCCCACTCAAGCAAGACGTCAAGCCCTTCCTCCCCGGCCCAGTAGGTAAAACGCGCGTCCGGTGTAAAGTGGTAGTCACGATTTCGGTAATGAAAGGGGCAGAAAAGGAAGGTTTCGGATCGGAAGTCTGTAACCTCATGCCCGAGAACTCGGGCCCGTATAACGTTGTCGATGTAGTATTGGTTGTAGCCTGTAGTATGCGCCGCATAAAGCGGGATCGAGTCCTTCATGTCTCGGCTCCATTTGATCCGGCTTAGGTGCTTTTCACCAAGGAGTCCGGCCACGACCTTGGCCCCGAGTTCATCAAGCACGACATGTTGCGGCGATGTGCCGTTCCCCTCCCCTACATCCACGAAAAAGCGGTCGATCAAAAGATCGTCGAACATGGAGCGAAGCCGTCTTCTGCACACCACTTCCGCCTGCCCAAGCCCTTGGAAATGAAGGTCTCGAATTTGGTGCGACGTCAGGCACTTGCTAAAGTACAACGACAGAAGCACCTGTTTGTCACGCTCGGTAAGGCTAAGGTGTCGCTTGACGCCGTTTAGGTGCATTTCGTGGTTGCCGAGTTTCGGCTGGCGTTTGTGCTTCGACTTTCGTTTCTTTTTGGGGGACAGTTCCATGGGGCGTACCTCCTGCGAGTCTTTTTCGTCCCCCGACTTTGCCGCCGCCCTCGTTTTTTCTGTTTTTCTCGGTGAGGGCGTACCGTTCTTGAATGTCTTTTTCAATGGTTGATACGTGTCGGTACCACTGCTGATATTGCCGCTTCTTGATTTTCTCGACTTCCTTCGTAAGCTCCGCCATGCCCTCAACGGGCAGTGTGTTCATGGTAAAGGTCTCGTTGGAGGCCGTCTTGATCCGTATAGCCGCTTGATGTGGCACAAGGTTCTGCAGGTCTTCCGCGTCCATCTTCGGGTAGGACTTATGAAGTTTGGCCGCGGACGCCTGCCCGACGTTCAAACAGATATTCGTGGAAGTCAGGTCGATCACTTGATTCAAGAGACTTGTTTCCACTTGGTCGGCGCTTTGATGCGCCATAAGGAGGCAGACCCCATAAGAACGAGCGAGTGCAAGCATTTCTTCAATATCCGCCGCATTCCCGGCAAACTTCTCAAACTCGTCAAGTACGAATAAAACAGGCGGCCGATCTTCTTCTGGTGTATCCTCGCGGCTCCACGCCGCCCGCTTGATGTAGGCCGTAAAGAGGGTACCAAAGAGCCGTTGCGTCTCATCGCTGTTGCTTCCTTGAGCCAAATTGATGAGTACTTTTTTCTGCTGATCGAGAATTTCTCGCCAAGGCAGGACGTTCTCTTTCTGACAGAAGGTGTACCTTGGCTTCTCTTGGTTCACGATGCTCTCCAATTTGTTTAGGATCGCCGCCATTTCGTTGTAACGGGTCTTTGGCGGTGCTTTTTTGTACACATCGCGCCAATAAGCGAGGACAGGAGGGTATTTGCCGCTTTGTTCGAGCCGTTCGATAGTTTGGTCAAGGTACGCTTCATCGGTAAAGAGGCGATAGACCTCAAGAATCGTAGCGTCCGGGTCGGTAGCAACAACTGCAAGAATCGCCCGGCGGAGGTCATTCTGAGACTTAAACATAAGATTCCGCTCTCCAAACACCCGGACGAATACGCCTACGATAAGTTCGGCCAAAGCATAGTCGGTCATTTGGGGGAACCTTAGCATATTGAAGGGGACGTAAAACTGGGCATAGACTTTTTCGGTCTTGGTGCGTTTGTCGTCTCGGTCCACTTGGTTTGAGAGGTCGATGTACAGAAGATCATCTTCCGGCAAGAATTGCATGAGCTTGTCGAGTGCGTCACCTTTAACGTCATAATATACAAGGCCCCACCCCCAAAGCCGCGCCACTTGAATTGCGATGAACTGTAGGAGTGTCGTTTTCCCAGAACCTGTGGTGCCAATGAGGTAGAGGTGTCTTGAGAAGGTTTTTTGATCTTTAATCGCCACGTACTTTTTATCGCCCCGGTAGTCACTGAATCCAATGACAATAGCGTTGTCCTGCCATGCCTCGTCGATGGAATCGTAGACCTCTACACCCTCCGGCACCGGGAGCTTTCTGGATCGCAGGCGGGTAACAAAGGGAATTTCTCCGTCTGGGTAGTGAAGCACACTCGAAAGCTCTCTTGGAGATAGCCAGTTCCCTTCATAGAAAACACCGATGCGCCGCTTGCTCATCTTCTCAAGGAGTTGGTCCGCGTACCTCCGGTTCCAAAGGTATCGATCCATGAAAGGGACTTTGTAAAGCGGCTTTTCATTCGCGACACGTTCGGCCTGCCATCGGTTCTTGTGCGCAGTTGGCGCGAACGCCGCAAGGACAGTTGTGAGGTTCTCCCGGCACTTGATCATGTCTTTTGAAGTGGAGAGGATGCGCACCGATACGTCAAAAAACTGTCCCTCATTGACCTTGCCAAGCGCTTCTTTGTCTTCCTGTGGTTTGAGCTTTCCGGCGTTCCCAAGGATCGGTGCGAGTATCCCATGATGAAGGGCGGCTAGTGGAAGCATCGTAGACCGCGTCCAAGGCTCCAGTTTCGCGAATACACCTTCTCCTTTGACCGGGCGCGACCCGAACCGCTCGTAGTTGTCGTACTTCATCCGCACGAGTTTTTGTGTGTACTGGGGAAGTGGTCTTAGAAGGAACTGCACAATGATTTCATCGCCGTCCTTTAGGTGGGCCATAGCGGCGCACAAAGGGGCCATGACGTCCGTTTTGAATCGGTCTCCATCGCTTTGTAGGACAGGAAACATTGCGTGTTCATGGAGCCGCATTTCTGCGCCTATGGTGTGCCGATACTTGAATCGATCCGGTCGCAGGTAGTCGCTCGGCGTCTCCAGTACTTCTGCTGATACGTCGACCGCTTGTGTGAGTTTCTGAACAAAGTCTTGTAGCTCATGTGGTACCCAGAGATGGTTGGTAATTTTTCCGCGTGTTGCATGCATTTCGTGCGAAAGATACAGGGTCGGCCGCGTCGGGTCGAACATACTGTAAAGGGAGCGGAAGTAGTTCACGTACTCCCCCGGCACCGATTCAAGGTTTCGTGATGTAAGTACTGTGTAGAGCTTGCCGCTTTGCTCAATGGATCGCTGTTGCTTGCGGCCGATGTAGTACTGCGCGGGCTCCGACAGTGGGATAAAGGGCAGGATTTCCATGGGAGATTTTTTACTCATGTCAGCACCTCCTTTAGACGAGCAGAATGGTAAGCACACCTAACCAGTCGTTTATAACTGCATCATGTACGTGTGCCCAGTATGCATGAAAATTAGTGTCCCCGTGCACGAACACGGGGGAAGCAACAAGCCAAAAGAACCTCATGTCAGCACCTCCTTCACGAGGTCATAGAACGTGCTCCCGGCAATGCTCCAAAGAAGTTGTATCGACCCGGCGAGTAGGAACTGTTTTAGCTGTTCAACGCGCTCCATACAGACATCAGCCCCTCATGGTCTTGCACAAATTGCGCCAAACCAATAAAGGCTCTTGTGACCAGTACCAGAACTGCTGAGACGGCGGTCAAGACAAGGCATCCAAGAACGAAGGCTCCTTCAAACGCGTGCGGAATTTGTAGTGGTCCCATAACCTCCTTCACCTCCTTACATGCTAAAAGCAGAAGTCACGTCACCCCAAAGTTCCTTGATGATGAAGACAAATTGCCGGAGTACGACGACCCCTGTTACAATAATCGCCATCATGGCGAGCTCCCCCCGCCCCATGTATTTCAAAATGATTGAGATAACAAACCCGACGAGCGCGTAGACGACCATGTTCTTGAGGATCGCCCCATCGCCGCTGAAACCGTTCTTTCCCTGATTTACGGGGTTCGAATCGTTCCCTGCCGCGAAGGCCGGAGTCTCTGCCATTTCGAAGAGGATAGCCATGACAACAGAGCACCGCACCCGAAGCGGCGCATCCTTGACTGCCTCGATACGCGCCTCCCATCCATCAAGACGCTTTTCAAAAGACTGTTTTCGTGCCCATTTGCGCCGCGCTTTTGGATCGAGCGGAGCGCCCGATTTCAGAACTGCCAATGGACCGACTACCGATATGCTCATCAATACACCCTCCTTTGTTCTCGGTGGTATTGGCAGGATATGCGCCCTATGCCCGCTTTGTTGCCTGTACGATGAAATATTTTTCGACAAGGCTTAGACAAAGAAAAAGACCGCCTAGTTGGCGGCCTCCTTTCTGTCCATCCGTTTGTTGAGCAATGCGATGGCCTTGCTTATTGCTTCGCCCGGAGTACATCCGGCCGCGCTTGCGCCTTCTATGCTGACAAATCCTGCAGAGGCGCTCCAATGGCTACCTCCTCGCCACGAAAGTTCTAAATATGGGCAGTCCTTTCGTTGTAATGTTTTCTGTGCCTCCTCGATTGCTTGATCAAAAGATACATTTATGTGCTTTTCTTCCTTTTCTTCCTTTTCTTCCTTTTCTTCCTTTTCTTCCTTTTCTTCCTTTTCTTCCTTTTCTCCTCGCGCTCTACGCTCCCACTCAACGCGGTTTATCATTTCTTTAACTGCGATTTCTCGATTCGGGCCCAAAGCACTGATTCCGTGGATTTCATGGCTCTCTGCTCGCCACTCTTTACCCTCTTTGCGAACGGCTCCGATAATCGTGCCATGTGCCAAGATGTCCCCCTGCTTGGTAAAGCTGATGTACGTTCTTTTTCCCTTGTACTCTATCGCGAAATTCATGTTTGATCGTCTCCTCCCCTTAGAACCATTGAAGTTCTCGTACTGCGACTTCTTCCTGCTCATTGATAAGTTGCACGTAGAAGTACTTTTCGTCCTCACGCGCATAGGTTGCGCTTCTCCACTCACCGTGGTGGTAGGCAAGCACTGGTTCGCCCGGCGTATATTTATGCCCTTGCGGTTTTTGTGCCTCAAGGCCGTGCTTCGGGCAATTGAGGCTTTCTAAGTTACCCTGCGCACAAGTGCATTTTTTCTCTTGTTCTGAGTGCATCCGGCGCTCGACCTCTTGGTCGTATAGGTTACGCAAGTATTGGTGAATTTCTTTTTGCCAGTCGACTTTGACCGACTTGCCATTGATCCGAACGGCCCGGTTCCAAAGTGCATGCTCCGATTGATCACCGCTTTGCGTCATGCCCGCCCAGTTCCAGAAGTTTACGCCAAAGCTCTCGAAGTCGTCGAGCTTGCCTGTCGGCACTGCATCTTTGAATTCTTTGACTGCATACTCGTCGGCCATTTTGTACAGCCATGCCGGGGCGTCGAATTGGCGGCTGAGGAGCGCCTCTGCACAAGAGCTTCCGTACGGCTTCCCATCAATTTCAAAGACTTTTTGGTGCTTACGCCCACAGGTGGTGCACTTTTCTTCGCCAAGGTAAATTCTCAAAGTTTGCATGTTTCATCGTCCTCTCTGCGCTCTGCATTTGTTCTGCACCTGCTTCATACATCAGGATTTTTGAGGAAGGGAAGAATTCCACCGCTCGAATCCTTTTGCAGTGATTTTGATGTGTTGACTGAATGACCCGCGACGGCGCCCCATACCGCTGACCCACATGTTATGAATTTCGATGAGTCCAAAGGAGAGCAGGGCGTAGATGGCACGGTCAACGACAAGGCTCTGGAGGTCGAGTTTGTTTTTATGTACGAAGTCGATACCGTCGGTCCACTTGATCCAGTTTTGCTCTTTGGCCGAGGACGCGAGGGTCTCAAACACAATACGCTGTGCTTGCTTGCCCCCTTCCGACCGGATAAAGTCTGCCAGTTCCCTAGTCATTTGAACTCCGTACTCGACTTCTTTCCGAATGCCGGGTTTTTGATTTGGGATGCGGCGGGACAGTGTACTTACGATCACAAGGCATTCCTCCTTTTGTCCTGCACCTGTCTCATACATCGGGATTTCTGAGGGAGGGAAGACCGCCTATTCGGCGGCCTCCTTTTTGTGTACTGGACAGCCCCATATATCTGAGTAGCCATGCAGGTGACAGACACATTGTCCCTCTTCCATGTACAGGTGAGCTTTCTGTCTATCGTTCCAAGGAGCCATGCGGAGGTTGCCAATAGGGACAGTGTCTTCCTCATCATCATTTGTTACGAGCACGAACCCACAATCGCCGTGTTTGGCGTGCTTGTACGGGTAGTAGCTTTTGATCTTAAACGGCACGGATGTATTGAACGACACAACTTCTGGGTTCATCCACACAGGCTGTGCACCGCCGCATGCGGTGTCTCTATCCTTAAATGGTTGAATCAATTCTTCATGAGTTTGCATTGGATTAGTCCTCCTTTTTCTCATTAGCGGCGCGGATCAGCGCGTGCTCGATACGAGAGGTAACGGTCATGCGCACAATAGCGTCCCGGTAGTCATCTTTTCGTTTTCCAAACGGGATGGCGCCGACTTTCTTGGCAAGGTCCTTGAGTCGTTCTACAGTCAAGCGGTCGATGACCATGTATCCCTCTTCGCTTGACGTACAGAGTTTGAGTTTCTCCACCACTCTGTCGATATTGTAGTCATGGAGCCATTTAAGTTCTTGATCGATGTCCTCTATTTTTCGAGGACCGGAAAGTGTGACTTCACGGAATACCTCCCTGTTGGCTTCTTGATACATTTTGAATGCTTGCTCGACGAGTGTCTTGGGCACTCCTTTAAAACGTTTTCGGAAGCTGGCGAATGCCTTTACCTGTGGACCCACGTACCCGGTGTATTGCAGTACGCCGTTTTTAAAAACTTGGTAGTTATGGAAGTCCTCTGTTCGAACCGAAAAGATTCCTTCCGCTACGTCTTTTTCCACGATCATCGCCTCCCTGTTCGTTGTGCTCTCCTCATACATTAGCTTCCCGCTTGTTCGGGAAGTTAGCGCGCTACCTCCACGTGCTCAATATCGAACCACGAAATGCCCATCGCCGCCGCCTCGTAGACGACTTCCTCATGGTCACTTGCTTCAACGGATACGGTTTCCCCAGTGCTTCTCACCTTCACGTGGAATTGGGTCATTCTTTATCGGCCCCTTTCAACGCATTACGCGCAATATTTCCGACTTCGACCAGCGCTTCGTCTGTTTGCTCATCTGTGAGGCACCTGTCGTCAATGGACTCGATTTGTTTAAGTGCATCGCGCAATTTTTGAATTTCTAACTGACTTTCATTGATCTTGGTATAAAATGCGCGCGCGTTCTTGGCGCAAGCGCTCGATTTCCGCTTGTTGTTGGTCGATATGCGCTAACAGTCGCGGAATGTCGGTACGTGCGTGGGCGATGAAGGTAGCGTCTTCTCGCGATTGCAGGACGCGTCCCCATCCTGTAATCGCATTCCCATACGCGACGGGTACTTTGTAAACAGAATAGCTACTAGACTTCTCCTCGTTTGCTGTCCACGGTCCAGCCGTCGCCGCCTCCGCCCGCGCCGCAATCTCGCGCAATTCTTCTGCTGTTAGTTTCATTTCTTCTTTCCTCTTTTCTTGTGCGTCATCTACAATTCTGTGGATGCGTCCACATTCACATGAAAATGTCACATATACGGTGCTATTCGTGCAAAATTTGTTGCCACATTCGCAGTAGATTTCCTTCACTTGACTCATCTCCTTGGTCTTATTGTTCTCCATTGTATCTGATTGTATTCCAAAAGTCAAAAAGAAAGTCCGCCTTGTCAGCGGACTACACGCTTTTTCCGCGTCGGGGGACGATGTCGGAAAAAGTACTTCTTTGAGTACGGGTAAAACAAAGGACACCCACGAGGGGTAAAGGAATCAAGCAGGACGTGCGAGAGATGCCCCGCACCAAACGCAAGCGCCGTGCTTGGGGAATCAAGACTCCATAAACTGACGGATAGGCCGACAGAGAGCAGGGAATGTGTGAGCCAATGCCTGTGTGGAAGAAACCACCACAGAGGCATGATTTTCCCGGCTGGAGAGCGTCGAATATCACTGTCCGGCAGTAGAGCACCTGCACCTGCTATTACCATATGCATAGGATCATGGAAAAGTACCACACCGAGCAAAAGACCGACGGTTCCGTGCACTTTACCCGAGGGCATGGGGTCACTTCCTCTTTGGTTTGATATACCGCCATCCTATGCATGCTCCGATGACTATGGCAATCATGGAGTACCAACCGGGAAGCAACCATGCCATGTCTGTGCACCTCCGAATAAAAGAAGTCGGCGAAAACACAAACGCCCTCGCCGCTGAATAGATCAATGAGTTCCACTTTCCCCTGTATCGATTAGAACAGCACACCTACCGAGCGCACTCACCACAAAGTCCTAGGGTAATAAGCACTCCAAAGGTAAGCCAAAACATGCATCCGTTAAAGCGCATCTACCGTCCGGAAATTGCTTGTTCCGCGAAGGCAATTAAGCGCTTCGTGATCTCGCCACCTACAGACCCATTCAAACGGCTCGATGTCTCGGCGCCCAAGTGTACGCCGAATTCCTGTGCGATTTCATATTTCATTTGATCCAGAGCACGACCTGCTCCTGCAACAACTTTTTGGTTTTGGTTTGCCATTTGGCAACGCCTCCTTTTGAAGTGTTGCGGATAGTATGCCTTGGGTACCTCTCTGTTATACATACGTGTTACGAGACGTATAAAGCGAAAGGAGCCGCCCCAAAGGACGACTCCCCTATATAAAAACAAACGATTGAAACCCCCGCACTCAGTATACAGCAAAAACCCCGTGAGCACCAGCATTCACGGGGTCGGGTTAGGATACCGATGTCTTCGGAAGGGAAGACTCATCGAAAAACAAAGATCAAGAAACTCACAAGACTCATTGTACTTAAATGCCATCAAACCCGCTACCCGCAAGTATTTCCTCTAAATCCTCTTGTTGTATTTTATGGGAGTCTTTTTCCTCTAAAAACAAGAGCGCTGTGTGCTCCTCTACGGGCGTCCTGTACGTTCTTTGAAGCCCGGCCCGCATAAGCGCTTTGATTCTTGCGGAACGATTCGGAGCCCCTTTTAGCGCCTCCAGAAGATCGGCGTCACTTTCCGGATGGAACCGCACCCCTACGGGATCGTTGGAGTTCGCCATAGTAGCCGTACCCCCTGACGTTTGCGTACTCCGCATTTTCAAGTAGTGTAACAGGTATCCCTTCGAAAAATTCCTCAAACTCCTCTAAAAAGAATCCAGAGGCTCCCGCGAGCAGGATTTCGTGATAGGTGCGCCAATTTGGAAGTTCAAGTTCCAAGCCGTCTCGGATTTCCTGCCATACAGAAGCCGCCGCTCGCTTGATGTCGTTTGTTAAATCCATCGGAGTGTTCCCGATCATCAAAAGTTTTGCTCGAAGCGCTACGCCCACTTCGTACACAGACAAAGGAGTGCCGTACGTCAAGTAGAGGAGCTTTCGCAAGTTGTTGTAGACGTTCACCATCCCTTTGAATAGGGTAAACGACCCGTTTGCTCGAAACTTCCCGCCCTGCATCGTGACTCCATTTAAAGTCCGACCGCCAAGATCAAGTGTGAGCACTTTACCTTGCACGCGTGTTTGGTTTGTTACTTTTCCGCTCGGGTCGAGTACTGCAGAGTAATAAGCACCCGCACCTTGAGGAATCACCACGACAGACGCCACTTCAACCTTTTTGTCTCGCCCACCAAAGGAAAATTCCCACATCCTTGTCATGTGCTTTTCGAACGCGTTTTTGTAGGCGGAGTACTCGAACACAGGGAGGCCCGAGTAAATGTCAAATGGCCCCGTTTCTTCGAGCGCCGCGAGTGCCGCGCACCACCTCACATCATCATGAAAGTCAAGCGCTTGCGGGCGCACCGGATAGTTTGCGGCCTCCCCGTCAAAAGCCGCTTTCTCGCCCACATAAAACGTCCGAGCACTGTAGCCGATCTCAATTCCAGATAAGCCGACACTTGGCGGCGCTTGGTGAAGGGGCGGCTCAACGACCAAAGAATCAAATTTGCGGCACTTCCCGGACGTGTAGATTTTCGTTTGCGTAACCCCAAGATCAATGGCGACTGTCACTGATTTCCACCCCCTTTTCCTCTGGTGCGTCCTCCATAACGTCCGATTCCTCGCTGATCGAAATCGAAACCTTCTTGCCATGGAACTCGTGAAGCGTCTCTGTTAAGGAAAATTCTACTTCAATTTCCTCTTTATTCACCTTGATTTTTTCCGTAATAGTACCTCTGTTCGCGTCCAAGTCCCCTTTGTAACTGACTTTGTGGACTCGCTTTGCCATGTTATCCCTCCTGTAGCACATTTGTTTTACACAATATGCCAAAATGCTTGCCTAGGTTTCTTGTATTTTTATGCATAAGTATACATTGGAATTTATTAGGGGATTGGACAAGGATAAATGACATTAAATAAAAAATAAAAAGTGTAAAACAGAAGAACAGGGCGTCTCGGCGTTCTCTTCATTTTCGATTTCCTCATCAGCTTGTAGGGAAATCTCTGTCACAGCGAGAAAATCTTTATATAGTCTAAAATAAAAAACGTATATTGTTACACAAACAATATAATAGCATAATATATGTTTTTTATTTTTATGGGGGGTAAAAGAGCACCCCCATGTCAGTAGTTATTCACTACAAGCTGATGAGGAAATCGAAAGTGACAACGCGAAACTACGCTAATAAAGAGAAAAAATATCTAGAAAAAGGAAAAAGAAAAATAAATTATTATACAAAGTAATGTATAGATGTCTTCTTCTTCTTCTTCTTTATATTAGATTCTTTTATTTTTGGTTATTGTACAATCTGATACAATGTACTACAATATGTTCAAGGGTGAGCCCTTAGACCACTGGAGGTGACGAAATGGATTTGGATATTTCAGACAAAGTGCTCCTTTTTATCAGCGAGGAGCTAGGGCAGGCGGGTGTGGAGGCCCTTGAACTTGCCCCGCTTAGTGAAAGAGCGGCGGTTCGTGGGATTTGCTTCACAAGCAAAGGATTCAAATCGCAGGTGAAAGAGCTTCGCAGGGCTGGTCTTGTGAATACAAAGGGCGTCGAGAGCAAAACACAAATGGTTTTACTTGAGCCTGTAGGCTACAAGAGGGTAGTGTACTTGCGCCAAGCACTTCAATTACAGGAGTTACCCTCTGCAGAGCCTGCTACTGCAAGGGACTTCGCGCCGCCTACAGAGGCTGTTGCCCTTCCGCGCGCGGGCATGTATTCCGAGGACTTAGACGGCGTGGTTTTGCTTTACAAAGAGCGTTTGAGTTCAGAGCCGTCGGAGAATGACTTGGAGCGCTTGCGGTACTGGTACGAGAGTCTTTCCGTACAGGGGAGACCTGCTTTTCAGTGGATGCAAGAAGCGATCTGCCGCACGTCGACCAAAGTACGCGCGGAACAGCGGACGCTCGCCTACACGCTCGGGATTTTGAAAAGTTGGAGCGAGTTCGGCTACAAAAGCGACCTTGGTAATGAAGTACGGAAGCTCCACCGGGTCTTTGAACGACGGTTCGACTGTTCCCTGTCTGATCCCGCAAGGCAAAAACTCATCGGTCTTGTGGACCAACACGGACTCGTTGACACCTTAGAAGCGCTGTTCTCCGCGGATGACTTGGAAAACGACCCGTCGATGCGTTATGTTTTACTGCTTGAAAAATCATTGACCAAAGGAGCCTGATCATGCCTAAAATCGTTGGCTGGAGCAATGCACTGTTGCCGTCGGAACGAAAACTTCAGAATCTTTTCTACACAGTAGACAATGCTTTAGGTGCTTTGAAACAAGCGTACGAAACGGGCAATCCCCTTAAGCACTCCCAGTTTCAGGGGCTCCACTTTACCGGACAAGCACGCGGCTATAACGTGCACATGAAACTTAAGCAAGGAAGTTGGTTTGCATGGTCGACAGGTATTACCTCTGGCGGCGAAGAGCGGGAACGCTTTGAGTACCCGATGTGGAACCAGATGCTTGAGCCTTATGATCATGCACGGGGGCTTCGGCCGGAGCCACACTGGAGTGATCCGAAGCAAGTCGAAGCATGGCGCGGGAGACTTTGGTAAAGGAGCGGGTAATTATGAATAGCCTGAAACAAATCAATTGCATTTCTTGCGGAACAACCCTTGTTACAACGGTATTCACGGGTAAAGGTGTGGGCGTACCACGAGGGCATACCTACCTGCACAGGCTGTTTGTCCGCTATACTGGAAGAAAAGGACGCAAAGGAGGAAGCACCGATGCAATCCACCAACGCGTACGATCATCCAAACGATGAAAAAAGAACGGTTGTGAAGTGGTACTCGTCCTCACATAACACCACCCCGGAGCGGGTCGTCGATGTTTTCCTTGCGCACGCGGAAGCCGAGCGGGACATTGACAAAATGCTCGACGTCCTTCGTGACCCGGAAGCGTCCCGGTACAAGAAGAATAAAGCAAGAGAGTTCTTGCAAACGTACTCGGCAGAGTATGCAGAACTTTGCAAACAGCGTGACAGGATCAGTGCAGGACTTATGCGGGTGCCTGTCTAAATAAAGAACACCACACAAGAGGAGGACAACAACATGCAATCTACCTTATCTGTGCACCGCGGGGACGGTAACGTCGTACACATGACACCGACCGTGATCAACTACAAACCGGGTGAATACGAAGCAGGCGGTCCCGGCACCGTTGTGCAGGAAGGCACAGCGACCGTAACGGACAAGGAGGGCAGTCCGGTCGACGAAAAGACGGCCGAAGAAGTGCTTGCCAAGACACTTGTGAAAGAGGATGCACAAGAGGCACAGACCAATTTCAAAGGACCCATTTCAACGTTCGAAGCGATCCGTGCGTACCAGCGCTATCACGCAATGGCCGCTGAAAAGCGGGAAATCAGCAAGGCGCAGAAGGAAGAGAAAGCCACGGTCGACGCGTACCTCGAAAACAACCCGGAAGGATTCAAAGTGTTCCTGACCGATGCGAAAGACAGAACACACGAATACCTCATCGACCACAAGAAAAGTACTCGCATTACGTTGCTCAAAGACGTTTTGGCGGCGAAAATTGGGATTGCTACAAACGAGGTCTCTCCTTCCGCAATCGCAGAGGCCGTGCAAAACGGTATCATTGACGTGAACGACGTACGCGCCTTGGAGGATTTGTCGGACAGTATCACGATACGCAAAACCAAGATTAAAAAACCGAAAAAGAAGGGTGCAGGGAAGTAATGAAATTTGATTGGATCATGTTCGGTCTCATGGTGGCAGAGGCGCTTTTGGTCTTTGCCGCCTGCGCGGACCGAGACCGATGGAAACGAAAGTATGCCGTACAAAAAGAAATCGCAGAAGCTCGGGACAAACGCAACGAAAAACTTCACAATATGCTTTTGAGTTATCGAGGAGATAAGCGATGAGCGTAAAGAGACCCCCTAAACGACCCGTAAAGCCGCCTAGCAGTGCAGAAGTACCAAGTACACCCGAACAAAAGAAAAACGCCGCACAGACGAAAATAGAGGCGAATCCGGACGCGTTAGTCATTGCCCAAATGATTAACCACCGTAGACGGCAGGTCCTTGTTCACAGCGAGCTTTACTACGGGATGGACGAGTCTATTGTTTCGGATCAGAAGTTTGACGAGTGGGCAAAGCACCTTGCTACTTTGCAAAAGGTGCACCCAGACATTGCCGCAGAGGTTCCTTTTGCCGAGGAATTCAAGGATTTCAACGGGTCGACGGGCTACCACCTTGTAGGCAAGGTTCCATGGGCCCGTAGCAAGGCGAACCAAATTCTTTTGGAACATCGGAGGAGAACGGGATGAAAAAATGGTTCTTTGTATTAATCCTCGCCGTCTTATCGGTGAGTCTTGTAGGATGTAACAGCGGAGCACGGAACTGGGGCGATACGACAACAATTGACCTCCCTGCGGGCAAAAAACTTATGAATGCAGGATGGGATAAGGACGATAACCTTTGGTACTTGACCCGCAATATGACACCCACAGATAAAGTCGAGACCTACGACTTCAAAGAATCAAGCAATTGGGGTGTGCTATCCGGTACCGTGATCCTCCAAGAACACAAATAGTCGCCGTCCTAAAAGCCAAGAAAACCGCATACTGGCGGCACTCTTGGCTTTTGTTCTCTCCTGTCTTTAACCGATACACCAAACAATACATCCCCGGCTCTCTGGAAACGGATGTATGATCCAAGCGAAAGGAGGCGTGTAGAACATGAGTAATACAGACAACGTCCGCTATCTCTACCCGCCGGAAATCGTCGCCACCGTCAAAAGTTTCACCTGCCCGGACTGCGGGCGCTATTTGCACCGCTACAGGCTTCTTGAGCGCATGAAAAAGCACAACCCGCTTTATTGCCGCTGTGGCCGATTACTTTTTGGCGAAGAACCACCAAAAGAAGAAGCAAAGCCCGCGCCGCCGACACTTGGAAAAATTCAACGCAAAGTGAAAGAATGCCTTGACCTTGCGAATCAATGTCTGCTTCATGGAGCCTATGAAGATGCGTTCGACGCGGCCGATGCGGCCTCGATCTACGGGCGCCTTGCAACCGAGAAACCCTACACGGAAGAGGAGCTACAGCCTTTTCTCAAAGAGGTCGAAAAAATGCACTCCATCATTCGACGAATTCTTGTGACAAAACGATTATAGGAGGTGTTTAACTTGCCTACATGGGTTTTTGTTCTGTGTATTGTCTTGTTTGCTGTTATTGCGCTCTGGTGCCAGAAAGACAAGTTATGAAAATCAGTTGGAAAGCGTTGACAGACTCTAGCAACCTATCGTACTATTAGAACAACGGTTTACAAACCGAAACAATCAAGCGCAACGCGCACTAGGGGGACATCACCAATGCATCAAGGTACAGTGAAATGGTTCAACGCTGAAAAAGGCTACGGCTTCATCACCGTAGACGGCGGCGACGACGTGTTTGTACACTTCTCCGCAATCCAAGGCGAAGGCTTCAAAACCTTGGAAGAAGGCCAAAAAGTGTCTTTTGACATTACCAACGGCACAAAAGGCAAACAAGCATCGAACGTCGTTAAACTGTAGCTCCGGCTTCACCCAAAAGAGCATAGACGCCCGGGACACAGCGCCCGGTTCAAGAAGGGTTCACTGACTCATGACAGTGGGCTCTTTTTATTTTGTCTTCGGACAAGTCTACTAGTGCCAATAATAGACATTGCATGATATACTAGGTAACAAAAGTGTATCTTTTCAGAAAGGAGGTACGATCCATGGGACTTCGAAAAGGACCACCTACACAAAAGTCGCACCAACATGACGGAAGACGCGCCAAAAACTTGGAAGAGCGCACCGTCATCGTAAACGGTGAAGAAGAACAAATTATGGTGCCTCCGTCTTCCCATATGCCAAAAGAAATCAAGTGGGATGCACAAAAAATTCGGGTTGCCGAGCATATCGCCGACGGTATTCCGTTGCTCACCATCTCCAAAATGGAAGGCATGCCACAGCGCCCCGTTATCCATGGCTGGTTGCATCACCCAGAGTTCGCCAAATACGTAGAGGAACTTGTGCTTCAAACAGGCGTCGCGAACCGGATCATACGTATCGCCGCCTCCAAACGCGTGACAGAGGCACTGGCACGTAAGTTCGAGGAACAACTTGACAACGTGGAACTCACGGACAAAAACGTAGCGTCGCTCATCAACACGTACTTTGGCGGCCTGAAACAGATCAACGAAGAGGTACGCGGCTACGACCAAGTCGTCAAAGTGGAAGCCGACCAGAAGGTCGAAGCAACAGTTACGAATCTTGACCTTGAGAACCTCATGCAAAGCACGCCGGACGACGTCCGCGCCCGTCTGCAAGAGGAATTCGCGAAAAAAGCAGATGCGATTATCAGGGGCCTTGAGCCTTGATCGATCCATTTGAGGAAGCGGCCAAAGAGGCCCTCCGCTTGAACCAAGTGACACTGATCCTTGGTGTCCTTGCTCTTTTGAATGAGTCAGCAAGCCTTGAGGAAGCAAAAGAACGTATCCAAAACCTGCTCCAGTCCCTTACGGAGTAGTTCTTTTTCAAAACAAATTGGACAAGCACAGGGAGGAACCCCCGATGAACCTGAAACTCCGCATGCGAAGCACGACGACCATCGATGGACTGACTGAGGAAAAACACACTGAAGTCGAATTAACCGACGTTCCAAGAGACCCCACCTTAGCGGGCGTCTTTGACGGAATCTTTGGTTTCATGCGCGCCTCTGATCAAGTGGTTGAAAAATCTCAGGAGCAAGTAATCAACGAGGAAACACTGGAGCGGGTAGTCAAAGCGTTTGATCCGGATTACGAAACGAGCGCACCGCCCGTGGTCGCACTGCTCGCAAAGACCGAGGAAAAAGAGCAAGCATATCGTCCTCGCGAATTACCAAAGGTCAACGAACAACGCACTCTGGCCGTGCCTCTTTCTGAAAACGCGGCACTCGTAAAGTTAGCAGAGGACTTGAAAACAGAACCTTTGCAACCGGAGGCACTCGAAACAGGCATCCTGTACAAAAACTACAAAGGATTTGACAAGCCAGTTCCTACCTATCGAGTCGGCTACACATGCCCGAAATGCGGGAACACAGGACGCCGCTATGTGCCTGAGTGGTTCAAGTACATCACCTGCCACCAGTGCGACACACCGCTTGATATTCGTCTCGCGGTCTCTGGAAAACCGCTTGAACGGGATGTAAATGGCAACTTCTTCATCGCCGATACAGAGCACGTGCCGGTCATGGTAGGCAAACGAAACTAACCACAAGGGGGAACGCCCGGTGTCTCGGAAACAAGCGAACGTCGTTCCAAAGAAACGTCATTTGCCGCTCAAACGTTACCGTCTCCGGGCGGATTCGCCTGTTGGACCTGTTTTTCTAATCGTGCGGGCGCGGTCGAAGAAAAATGCCCGCTTTTTAGCCACACAGGACTATGTCATCACGAAAGCTCGAATCATCGAAGTTCTTGGGCCTTGTAAGGAGGAAACGAAACCATGAACCTGCTTTTTCATATGAAATCCGGAAAGGTAATTCGCATTGACAATGTGCAAGGAACGTTTTCAGAGTACATGCAAAGAAATGCAGGCGCTACATGGATGACCTTCACAGAAAGTGCCGCAACGAAAAAGCCGATTTCCATTCGCATGGCGGAAGTCGAATACATTGAGGAGGTTTAACATGAACCACGGCTTTGATCGAATTGAACTAAACCACGACCTCTTGTTCCGAGAGGTACAGAAGGAGGGGCAGGACAATGGACGAACTGAATCAGGGGTTCACGAACGATCTGAGCAAGACGTTTGATGACGATGAGCCTTTTGACAAAGTACTTCACCACTGCGCGATCATGCACACGTACGCACACAAGCAACAAGGCACATTGCTTTCTATAGGGACCCGGTGCCCTCATTGCGGTGATGTAGTCAAGAAAGGAGTGTGAGGCCGTGTGATCCGTCATACCTGCAAAGGCACGCCAAAATGGCCGCCGAACTATTTGAAGTGCGTCTTGCCGGAGAAAGTAACCATGCGGCAACGACTTAAAGCGGGCGCTCGCTGTCGATACTGCGGTGAGGTAGTCAAAAAGGAGGGGTAAACGTTGAGCATCGATTTGACAGGGCTTACCCCCGAACAGATTCTTGATTATGAAAGCAAGCGGCGACCATCGATCTGGTCGCAAAGACACACGAAGCTCCGCGGGCAGACGTACCGATTCGAGCGACTCGATTCCACCGGGTCGCTCGACCTTCGGCCTGAGATGCTGAACAAACAAAGGAAGTTCCTGCAACAGCCGCTTGATGATCAGCACAAGTGGAAATCCTTCCAAAAGTCCCGGCAGTGTGGCGCTTCGGAGAACCACGTCCGGGAAACACTTTGGTTCGCAGATACACACGCCTACACGAAGCAGGTGTACGTCTTCCCGACGTTTGACCAAGTAGCCGACTTCTCGAAGACACGGATCGAGGAAGTTATGAAAGATTCGCCTTACCTAACAAAGCGCATGGGTATTGATCCCGTAACAAGAAAGAAACTGCCCGGCGAAGACCCGGTTGACAATGTACGCTTGCGGCGGGTTGGGAACTCTTTTATCTTCTTCCGGTCCGGTAACACTCCGCGTGCGGGTGAGGGCATTGACTGCGACATCGTGTACTTCGATATTCATTTGTCGAAGTAAAACAAGGCTATATGCGGGAAACCCCTTAGAGTTCCTGTGTACCAACCGCACGCGGAAACGCGAGGCGGGGCGACGGGTAATGCCAACGGTACGGTAAAAAGCACAGGAAATTGGGCAATCCGCAGGGAAGGCGCGCCTATAAGGGCGAACCCTCAGAGACTATACGCCTTGCTTTGTCTGCGACATTGTGCACATTGACCTCTATAAACGCGAGTAGTACGATAGATGTAGGGGTGATCTTATGCAGTGTGCACGCTGTTTAAACGAGTTTGAACGCTTATATGCGAAGGGAATGTGCAAGGCGTGTTACATGGTCGAATGGAAGAAAAAACGACCTAAAGCCTCGAAGAAACTGCCAATGCTCCCGCAGAGCACTCTTGAAAAAATGAAGGAGTATCGGGAGCAACAATTCTTTGATGGGAAACGCCAAGCCATACTACACCGAGACAATTTTACTTGCGTCGCCTGCGGTCGTGAAGAAGAGGAAAAGAACCTCACAGTACACCACCGAGACGGACAAGGGCGAAGTGTAGACGATCCGAATAATGACGAGAAGAACCTTGTTACACTGTGTCGTAGCTGTCATTTAAAGGAGCATCATGCGGAGTTGTTGGAGATACGACGCAAGAACTCCAAAAATAGATGGTCACTACACTATGACGCATGTGTAGAGTGTGGAACTACAGAAATCCCATATAACGGAAAAGGACGTTGTGATAACTGCTACGCAAGATACTTGCGTCAGAATAGAACAGGGCGATGGTCTCATAAGTACGAGGCGTGCCTTGAATGCGGCACAACGGACTTTCCATACAGCGCAAATGGATACTGTAGTTCCTGCGGTCCTCGCCTTCGCAGACAGCGTTTAAAGACAAAGAAGATAGAGTCCAGTCCGACCGCTTAGAGCGGTGTTAAAGTACCTCGAAAGAGGCGGTAGAATCGGAAATTGACAGGATGCACCCAGACGTGATGGCCGCATTTGGCGAAACCTTAGCGGCGTCGAACTACGGATGGCGACGGGACATTTCGACCCCATCACTTCCCGGCGTCGGAGTAAACGCATCTTTTAGTAAGTCAGATCAGCACCACTGGTGGATGAAATGTCCGCACTGTAACGAGTTCTTCACCCTGATCCTTGATGATGATTACGGTATCGTTGAGTTGCCAAGGGACTCAAAGGGACGACCGAACCACAACTACCACTTGTCCTATGACTTTATCAAAGAGTCCGACACACATGCATTTGCTTGTCCAAAGTGTCATGGGTTTGTCTCGAATGAGACGAGAGTCATGGGTTTTTGGCATCCCCTTTATCCCGGTAATGACCGGATTCGTGGGTATCAAATTTCTCAGTTAATCTGTCCATGGGTTTCGGCTTCTGACATCATGTTCAAAAAAGAGGACATGCAAATTGAGCAGTCATGGTCAAACTACGTTATCGGCCTGCCGTACCTCGGGGACAACGTACTCGTCACAAAGAACGACGTGTATTCCTGCATTGACCGCTCTCTTACGAACCCTTATGACATACAGCGTGACAACATAGCGCTTGGAATTGACTGGGGCAACGAATCATGGGGCGTGGCCGGAATGAACCATCCAGACGGCTCCGGACGTATCATCATCATGGACATATACTCAGTACATGACCGCGACGCCGCCCGTCTTGAAAACGGTATGAAGGACAACCCCCATATCCGAGAAGCGGCAAACAAAATGCGTCAGTGGAACGTTGCGAAAGGGGTTTTTGACGCAGGTTATGGGAAGGATCGAAACCACGAACTTTTAAACCTGTTCCCGGGGCGCGTATACTCATGCTTCTATCCGACCATCGGCTCCGCCAGTACAAAGAACTTTCATGATTCGTGGAGCGAAACGGATAACAAAGTGTCTGTTGACCGGACCATGACCCTGAAACTTGCGACCAAGCTATTTGTGAATCGGAAGGTCGTCATTCCGGAGTGGGTCGCCTCAAATCCTTTGTTCGACACGTTTGTCTCTCACGTCACAAACCTTGTGTCGATCAAAGACTTCGATAAAGACCCGGAAACACGCGTAGAGACCATCATCGAGAGAATCGGGAGTCTTCCGGGTGGCGATCACTTGGGCCACGCGTGGAACTACTTAACCATCGCTCTGCGAAACACGAAAGCAACGGAATCGCGCTCTGATTTCTTTATGTAGGAGGGGTATACATGGTAGGAGGTATCGCTACTAAGGATTTTCGAAAAGGGGTTCATGACGGGTACCGCGACACACTGGAGCCACCAAAACCATACCCGCCGGGCATCGAAAACATAGCACAGTACTGGCGAGGCGTAGGTGCAGGGTACGGGTGGAAGACGGCTGGACTCCCTGTAGCGGAGATGCAAGTGCAACTACAAAAGACCATGGGGGAGCGCATATGAAACGACGTTGGAAAAAGTGGTGGCTTCGAATGAGTGAACCACTTGCGTTACTCGCGGCGTTTTGGGTGGGCCGTGATACGATCTCACAAGGGTGGACAACCGTTACTATGGGACTCACAGCCCTTATTGGAATCATAGTCCTTGTAGACGTACTCTTTGCTTTCGTGGGGCTTCTGGAGGACGGTCATGGACCAACAAAAGATCATTGATCGGCGCGCCTTGGAACAGTACACGGCGCTCCAGTTCATCGACTGGCTCCATGCCAATCGGCCGCTGACCGCTGAGTACGACTATCAACTCACGATCCACAACCGCTTGAGTCCTACGCCTACCGTCGCTGTCTATCTGGTTGACAAGCGCCTTCCAAAGGAAGAGGAGGTACTTGGGGGCATCGACGTCGATTTACCCGCAAACTGGGACATTTTAGACGCCATTCGCTATTTGCGGAGTGAGGCTGAGAAAGGTGCCTTTGACCTGCGAGACTTCCTAAGTGAAACAAAGAACCCCGAAGCCTAGTGCCTCGGGGTTCTTTGTCTTATTCAATCTACAGGGATTGTAGGGTCTAGGAGGTGAGGCCGGGACACCTACACCAGTAGTCTATGCGTGGTGAAGTGGATTAGACCTTTCACTGAACGTACCGAGCGATAATCCAGAAATCATTCGGGAATTTGTATACCTTTTGCGTGTGCACGAGGGTTTGTTCACCGCCCCGAACACGCTCTAGGGTAAGCTCACGAGCCCGCTTTTCTGCGTCCTTCATGAATTTATGCTCAGAATCCTGTCGTTCGACTCCGTTCTCTTTGATAATGACTTCACATGTTTTGCGTTTCACTGTCAATTCCTCCTCTCAAAAAATGCACCATTGATAGTGCTTTTTGATCACCGCCCGGCAGAGGCTTCGGGGTCTTCCTGTTCTAACAGTTCTATTCTCTCAGTCTCTACGCACAGAGCCGCTGTTTGGCCTAGATAGTCATCGAAGCGCACAGGCGTGAGGGTGAAGAACTTTGGGTTTTTCTCCACGTTGTACGCATTATACGTATCTAGCGCAACGGTACCTGATCCCATTCCTTCAACATAAACACGATCCCCTTTTCTGTACTTCACTGTCAATTCCTCCTCTTAACCAATGCACCATTGATAGTGCTCTTTGACCGCTTCGAACGTTTTCTCATCATATCGAGCGCCCAATTCTTCGGCCAGTTTGACAAAGTATTCTGGTATGATGCAATGATCCCGCCAACCGTCACAAAGGGTTTCGTTATCCCAAGACACTGTCTCAACGGTTCCATCCGGAAGCAAAAGGTACAGGTCATACCATTTCGGATAGTTCTCTGCGGTGAGCATGGGAACATCGCTTACCTGCTGTGTGATCAGTGGAATGTCGCGGTTGCTTACGTACATCGTCAATTCCTCCTCCTAAAGTTCCCATGAAATTTGATCGAGTTTTGCTTCGACCCGCCAACCTCGACGGCGAAGTTCGGTCAATAACTCGTTGTTGCTGAACGCGTCGAGATCGACTTGCTCGCCTTCTGCTTTCGTGAAAACAGTGAACAGGTTCGCCATGGAGCGGCCGGAGACGATGAACCCCCGGCGCTCGACCACTTGCAAAAGCTCCTCGTCCCCGTATGTTTTCAGTAGGTCTAGATTATAGACATTGGTCATCGTTCATTGCCTCCGGTTCTTTGTACTGCTCCCATATCTGAAAATCGGCGATTTTGAACGCCTTTGCCGCACTCTTTCGGTATGTATAGAGCGCGTCTGCAATTTGATCGCCTGCTTCGTTTCTTAGTACAGCACACCACGCTTTAGGAACTTTGAAAACGTCGATCCACATGGTTCATCGCCCCCATGCTCTTTTATCCTCGTCTTGTAGCTTTCTTGGCAGTTCATCGAGCCGTTTGCCGCCAAGCCGATGCAGTTTGTCTGTGAGGCGCTGAATCTTCGGTACGAGGCGGTCATGTTGCGTCAGGTCAAACAGCACCGCCCATCGTAGATGCTCAATTTTCACTTGTAAGCGTTGAATGCGCTTTTCTCGTCCTGCGGCAGTTCCAAAGAACTTCACCGCATCTACAGCCGCCCAAGCGGCGAGCGTCACACTGCCAATGATCACCGCTCGGCAGGCATACGCACCGAGGGTATCATTGGTAAACGATTCGTGGATGAAAGTCAAAAGGGTCATGGTTTTAGCCTCCTAGGTATTGAGCACGTCGAGTGCTTTCAGAATGTCTCGTTTGCGGTTCTCTGCAAGCGCCATGCGGTGAGAAAGATCCATGCAAGTTGACGCGTAGTTTTTGGCGTTGGTGACGCCAAGTTGTTGAAAGAGGTGCCATTGTTGGGTAAGATCGTGAAGGTCATTCAAAACGTTGGTAAGCTCATTATCGAGCATTTGAATCGCATGTTTCATGAAAAAACCGCTTAGTTTGTTTGCTCGTTTGTCACACTCTTTCATGGCTAACGCAAATCCGTAATACCCCTCGTAGCCGATGATTGCACAGCGCTCGGCGTGCGTAATCGTGTCCCGGTAGACTTCGAAGCCCTTTTTACCCTGTGGCGCTTCGCATACCCAGTAGTCGCCGTTTTGATACAAAATATCCTCTTCCGTCATTTTGATCGCTCCTTAAGAAATCGTTGTAACTTCTTCGGTATCTCCTGCTGTCCGACAGTCGCAAGGACCGCCTTCCAAGCCGATTCGAAGTTTTCGCCGTAATACTCCTGTTCCCCGGCCATCATGAAAGAGGTCGATGGATGGTACGTGTTTGCGAGACTATACACCGCGAATTTCGGTGGCTCACTGGCTCCAACGTACCAATGCGGAAGTTCTGGGTTCGATGCATAAACAGTCAATTGCGCTCGGAACGCCGGGCCTTTAAACGTTAGTTTATTGTCCATTCCGTATGGGAATTGAGGCATTTTTGTCACTCCTCTATGGAAATGGAAGGGCGCTTATCGCGCCGCCTCCCAGTTGCTTACTTTATCAAATTCCTGCACCGATGACTTCGGTACCCATCCAGTCCAAGTTTCCTGCGCCATGCGCTCTTTCACCTGCTCAAGGAACGCCGCCGCTTCCTCCTCGGTTTTAAACCCTGCGATTCTTGCGTCCCACATGTGGTCGCCGCATTTTGGGCCTATACCAAGGATTACACTGACCGGGTGGGTCAAGGTCTGCCCGCACTTCGGACAAAAGCCGTGCGGCTCTGGGGCACCGTGAAGTGCCATGTAGTAAAGACCTTTGGTCTCATCGAGAATCGTGCCGCGCATGATACGATAGGGCATTTTCTCTGTGTTCCACTTCGCAAGCCAGAAGTCCGGGTCGATGTCTTTGGTCATCCACGCCTTGACCTTGACGCGGCGCTCATCTTGATCGAAGGATTTCAGGTTCATGAACATCGAATTTGGATCGTTGTACTTTTTGCCGATGGCGACAAGGTGCCGTTTGCCGTCTTTCGCCGGATCGTGCCACGCGAGCACTGCCGTGTCTTGGTACGCAGGCGATGCTTCAAGTTCTCTTTGCCGAGTGAATCCAAGACGCTCTAGGTAGTTCACCGCCGCTACCATCATGGAGCGGTTATAGGGCTTGTTGTGAACGGCTTTGATCCAGTCCTCAATGGTCTTTGGTTCTTGAACAACAGGAGCAGGCGCTTGTGGGGCTTCTACCGCCGAACTGTCCGTCAGACTGGACGTCAGACTGGCCGCCGGGACTTGCGGGCGTTTTAACACTGGCATTTGGATCATCCTTTCTCGCGGCGCTTGGTGACCGCTTCCCGATTTGTCTTGCACCTCTTCCATACATCCGCGTTTCGGCGGTGGGGAAGTTCATATCTCTATGATAGCATATTGTATTCCATTGTACTAGCCCTTATTCATGGAAACAAAAGAAAAAGACCCGATGATCGCGGGTCTTATTTCCTTTGAGCTTCTTGGGCTTTTTCATGCTCGGTTTTAGGTAAGTGCTTCCAGTATTGCTTCATTTCCGCAATGGTTGTATTTGCTACATAGATCATAACCTCTTTGTTTCGTCCGTACATCATGTCGACTTCCTTGTTGCAGTGGTCACATTTCTTTTGCATAGGTCATACCTCCTTATTCTCCGTATTCAACGGGAATCGCCTTTACAATGTCCTCCAAAAGCTCTTTTAACTCTGGGGATACATTTGCTTGACTGATACGATGTAAGAGATGGATTTGGTCAATGTGATCCATGTTTCATGCCTCCTTTTCTGTTGCAATGACTTTGATTTCTGTTGCAATGACTTTGATTTCTGAGCCATCTATCGTAACCTCGATCAAATAGGCACCGATTTGATCTTCACCGCGCATAAGACGTATTTCTTTACGTTCAAGGGTGTGCACTGGCCGGGGGCCTGCTAAAAGAACTTCGATAAGTTTGTATCCTCCTCTGGATAGGAGTAGACGCGCTTTTAGGGTTTCCTGTGGTCCGCTATGCTCCGGCACGTCAATTGCTACCATCGCGAGCAAAGAGCGTATGCACTGCTCCTCTACCGTTGCTTTCTTGATTATAACGTGATGGAACAAAAGATAAGGGTCCACGCTCTACGCCTCCTTTCTCTGGTGTCTGTAGATCGTCGCCTCACCGACGCCAAGGCGCTTGGCAATGAGGCGCACAGGCAGGTTTTCCCGGCGCTTGATTTCGTCGATGATGTCGGCTATGGGCTTTCCGTACTGTTGTTCAAGATGCTTGACTCTATCTCGTTTCGCTACGGCGGTGCTCATGCGGTCAAAGTCTCCCTTCGTGGGCGTCCGCGTACAGGGCGCGGCGCTTCTTTGATGATTCCACGTCGAATGGCAATGGTGTGTAGCTTTTGGAGCATCCGGGCTTTTTGGTGAACGATGGTACTAAGCCCACGACCTGTGATTTCATGAATTTCTTTGTTCTCATAGCCTCGAACAATACACATGGCGTACATCTCAAGGTCACGCTCATTCGCTACTTGAAGGAATTCCCGCAAGACATTTTGCACATCCAGACGGTCCGAGACGTTTTCCACTTGTTCTAAGAGTGTCGGGTCGTCAATCAAGTCTTGCAAGGTCTTTGTTTCCTCGTCCTTATAGCTCTGTATGGGCTTTTCAAGGGGTACGAGAATCGCCTGCCGCTTGAGTGCTTTGCTGAATCGGTGCTCTTTTGCCATGGCATGCTCAAGTTCGATGTCCGCGAACCCACGCCAGTAAGCGCCTTGTGTCTCGTCGTAACGGTGAATGATTTCAACAAACTTCACCTTCGCAATGCTAAAGGATTCTTTGTAATTGCCAAAGGCCCTTTTCCATCGTTTTGCGTACTTGTCGATGATCGGAAAGAAACGCTCATAAAGTTCTTCGATTGCCCAACCTTGACCCACTTGCGCGCGGGCGACTAATTCTTCGTCTACGATCCTCATACTCGTTCCCACTTTCCTTTGTAGTTTCGAAGCGGGTAGCGCCCGCCGATTTCATCCTCAATCCATTGACCACCGAGCGGACCGTACACAGGAAGTACCGTACCTTCTGCCAAGGGTCCAACAGGTGCAAGCAGTTTCACCATAGAATCATCTCCTACTTGGTATTGATTCCCATACACTAGCTTTGGTACAATAAGGGCAGTCAGTCATCTTGTACGTACCGCACGATCCGTCAAGGAGGTGCTTTTATGAATCCGTTGGAATACGTTCCGCCTGTAGGCGCATTTTATCCGATTGAAGTTGACCCAATTCCGCCGATGTAGTGTATCGGCCGCCTCTTTCCGCTGAACCCGCTCTCAATTCGAGGGCGGGTTTTTCCATTTGTCGAGTTCTTCTTTTGCAAGCTCTTGCATTTGGAGTTCGTTCATTGTCCAACCCTCTTGAATCTGTTGGAGGGTGGCGGTGAGCCTTTCGATTTGTTTTACCAAAGGGTTCTCTTCTGGGTGCCTGCGGTACTTGAGTGCGTCGACGATGGCCTTACGATCTTCCATTTCTGTGATGCGAAGAAGTCCAGCGATTTGTACGGCAGGTATCGCCGACAACGTCATATTAACCAGTGTCGTTGCCTCATTTTCTGTGAGAGCATCGCTTTTCACGTTGAAGATGTAGGTCACGTCCGTTTTGCTCATAGGGGTCTCCTCCTCGGTGGCACGTTTGGTGCTGGGTTTCCTTTGAATTCTACGACGGTCGGCGGTGCTTTTACTGCTTGCTCTGGAATGTCCACGTACACAATGTCCACGTGCTCGGCACGGGCGATGCTCTGTACGTAATGAACACAGTGCCCGGTTCCGCCGTCGGAGCCGTCCCACCCGGCAATGACAAGACTTGAGCGGTCGACCATCCATTTGTTGCGTTCTAAATTCTTCCACGCCGTGTATCCGGGCTCGTGAATGTACTCTACCTTGTCCGCTTTGGTGAGGATGTCGCGATACCTTTGTTGTGCTTTCTCCGGCCACTTGCTTTCCTGTCCTTCAAAAGGGATGGCGGCAATGAGTTCAATATCCGAGTACTGCTCCTTCCACTTTAGGACACTTTCCGCCGCCCATGTATCCCATCCCTGCGCCATCCCCGTAATGAAGTACATGTATTTGCTCACAATAGCTCGCCGGATTTCCTCGTGCAACTCCTCTTTAAGGTGTTCTGCAATCGGGTTATCCTCGTTATAACCACCGAGTTTGTCGGGGCGGTGTCCCGTAAAACAACAGGTGAACTTTCGTAGATGACGCAAGGTTTTCTCCTCCTTTTCAGGGAGTGCGTCAGCGAGTCTTGCAAGCGTGTGCCCGTGGCAACGCAAAGGGGCACAGAAGCAGACGAGTACTTTTCCTTTGAGTTCATAAAGTGCTTCTCGAAATGTTGGGTTTGTTCGAAATTGCTCTTCTGCCCACTGCTCATGGCAGTCACATGCCTCTTCTCGCGTCAGCACATGATACTCTGCCTTTGTGTTCGATAGATGAGACCATTGGTTTCCCCATTTACTTCCTCGTCCGATAAACACGGCATCTGATGGTACGTTTCCGTGGTACTTGTTAATGACTGTTGTCGTCAATGAGGTCGCCTCCTCGGCGGCACGTTCGGTGCCGGGTTTCCTTTGAACGCGGGCCTTGCGCTCGTCGCCCGTTGCTCTTTCTCCTCGACCTTTTGAATGTAGGTCTCTGCGCTCATGGAGTCATGGGGCACAGGTGGCATATCCTCCGGCGGGTCGTCTACGAGTTCCGCAGGCACTTGCTCGACGTTATGGATGATTCTGTCTTTGCCCCAGTACTCTTCGAGCGCCGGGAGCGTCTTGGTGAGCCAGTCACTAGGAGGACTGGCTTTTTCAATCCAGAGCACCACCCAATCCGGACGACCTGACCAAAATTGTAGACAGCCAATAGGCGGAATAGTATCTCTAAAATTGTTAAAGTCTGCAAGTTCTTCTTCGGTGACGTCCGGGACGAGGATGCTATAGCTTACGAATGGTCGGAACATGTAACAGCCTCCAGTCCTGTGACTTTGCAGATGACTTCTCGCAGATACTCCGGGCTCGCATACTCAACACCGCGTTTTACGAGTCGAAAAGGTCCGGATAAACGCACCTGCATGCACTCTTCTTTGTCTACATAAATCCGAGGGATTCCGTAATGGAGCATTTTTTCGGCGAGGATGTCGCCTGCCGCGTCAGGGTCAGTGAGCGCGTAGATCACCGGACATTGCTCTTTGACTCTGTTCACCAAATGGCGAAGTTTGCTCCCATCCTGCGTGCCGTTGTTCCAAGCGACCATGACGTGCGGGAACTCCTCCGGAAGGAGGGCGGCAAACACCGCCTTTGCATCATTTACTCCTTCGACAAGGATTCCAAGCTTGTAAGTTTGCATGTCCCTGCCTCCTCTAACTCAATTCGTTGGTGAACTGGAATGTTTGTTGAATGACTTTGATTTGCTCCTGCCGGATGCTCGCGTCCATGCTTAACTGAATGGTGGGTTCAAGTCGGAAACGCGGCTCTTCTGCGGTGCCCTTGTACACATCTTGAATACCGTTCAAAGCGATGAAATTCACGACATATGCTTCGCTTTCCGCGTGCCCTTCGTAGATGAGATACACGCCGCTTGCAGTAGCGTGGATCATTTCTTGGCCGCTGATTACAATGTCGTAGCCAAACTGTTTAAAGCCTAGGATTTCAGCGTCTACGTTGTCTACAGTGTCGTATGTCCGGTACAAAAAGTCTTCGGCTATCGGGTCGATTGTTTGATTTGCATTGAACGTAAACGGGAGCACTACGCCGGGGATACCTGCGATGAGGTATCCTCCGTTTGTGCGGGTGAAGCGTTCAGCGAGCCTCTTACGTTCTGCGGTTTCACCAATCGGGTTGTCATTTAAAAGGAGGTCAACACGCTCGGTGATCGCTGTCGATTTGCTACCAGTCGCCTCTACTTGCCCCGCAGAGACGTTTTCAGGTTGCGGTGGTACTTGTGCAGGGGTTAAGTTCAACGGCTCGGCTACGGGAGCGCTAGGCGCTTTTGCAACGGGTCTTTTTGGCATCGGTCGTTTCGTGGTCATTTGGATTCTCCTTTCAAAAATTGGCCGCGTTGCACAGACCGAATGAAATTATGCAGGTATGCATTCTCTTGTGGTGCTTCCGGTGCGGTGAGGTCTTCGAGTTCTTTGAGCGCCTCGATATGAACGTCTAACCAGTGCAGAAGGTCCGGCATGTTTTCAACGGCACCGCGGAGCCGCGTAATATATGCCTCGATTTGGTCAAGATCATCTTCGCACCAGTCCCCGTCCTCTTGCGCAATCTCGCAGAAGATTGCCTGCACGTTCGGCGCGTCCGCGTAGTAGGTCTTGTAGTCAATTTCAATGTGCGGCAGAATGTCGCGCATAAGGTCAGTACCCCCGCCTACCGCGTAGGTCACAGAGGTAGCAGAGGCCGCCTGTGCTGAATGGTTGTTAATCGGAGCAATCAGCGTGCCCCACTCCTCTTTCGGATAGTTCTCCCACGCGATAGCAAGGTCGTACACACCCCACGTGTCGATGGTGTACCCAGTAACCTTGCCTTTCCTTTCCCCGTACTTGACTGGGAGGTTCATGGGATTTACGTTCATGAGTTCTTGTAGTTTCATTGTTTGTTGTCTCCTTCCACGTAGGCGACGCATTCCGCCTCGCTGTCAAATTCTTTTAACACAATATCGCCGCCGATGAGGACGACCCATTTTCTAAGGTGCTTGTCGTAGGTGTAGTTCAACGTGTGCCTCCTAGTTGTTCGTGGTGTCTTGTTTCGCCGCTTCGATCATCTCGTCGACCATCTTCATCCACTCGGGGAAGCGCTCAGCCAGTTCTTCGAGCGGACGCATTTCGTCGAGCAGGTTCGCGAGGTTTCCTTTTTGAATGCGCCAGTAGCTCTCTGCGACTTCCGGATCGGTTTCTGTCCAGTAGGTATGCTCTACATCTTTGCGCGTGCGGTTCGCCCGGCTAAGAAGGTCTTGCACCGCTCTCGCGTGGTGACTCGCTTGAATCACTTCCAAGCGTCCTTTCATGTGATGTAGTTGATACAGGAGCCTTTCTTTGTCGATCACGTTTCCCGGTTCTTCGGGTTGGATGGTTGTCGCGTGCTCTTGTTCCGCTTCGTATAGAACCCGGCAACGTTTGGAACAGAATACAAATGCAGTTTCTTTACCGCAGTTCTTGCAGGGGGTCTCCATCGTCTTAGCTCCTTTCGTGTCGATACCTTTATGATAGACTATTGTATCCGTTTGTTCAAGTACAAATGCGCGTTTTTCGAAATAAATTTTTCATAGAAAAACCGCCCAGCGTGGGGCGGCTATTTGCTTGGTGGTTTTGGCAGTTCATTTCGGTCATAAAGTTCCAGTAGTGCCTCGACTGCAAATTCTATTGTCGTTGCGTCGGTTATGCCGTGGTTGTGCGCCGCCTCCACGATCATTTGTTTCGTTTTATCCCAATCCACTTTGGGGAGACCTACGTGCTCGACGAGCCACGTGGAGAACGCTTCAATTCTGTCCTTGCCGTTCATGGAAACACTGCTTGTTCGTCCTTCATCCATTTGATAAAAGATGAGATTACTCAGATAGGTTTCGTTAGTCGGGTACACATGGGCTCTTTGTGCGAGTACAACGTCTGTTAGGTTGTGTACAAAAGTTTTCTCTGGCATCGTTTTACGCCTCCAGTCCGTTTTCTTGTCGTTCGCGGCGTGCCGCTTCGTAAATTGCCGCTTTAACAATGGGTTCTTTTGCTTGCGCGATGCGTACGTCGTTAGGCAAAAGGGAAGGGCTCATTCCCCATCGATGTTGCTTGCAAAGTTCATCGATCAGGTCATCAAACGACCATGAAGAGATGGTTTGGCGGTACTGTTCCAAAAGCTCCGGCGTCAGTTCTTTACGCGTTGGTTCAAAATCTCGAATGCTCATAGGGCGCCTCCGTGCAGATATTGGTCATCTTTGAGTGCTTCATTTCGTCTGTTATCGTAGTCTCCTTGCAGGATCATCTCCATGCGCTCTTGTGCGGAGTCGACATACTGTAGGCGGGAGGCTTTTAATGCCGTGGTAGTACGCCAATGAAGCACCTCCAATTCGTCTTTTGCGTTGTCCTCACCCGTCTTGGATGGTTCAAGCATCGTCGCAATGGCTTTCTGATAGTCAAGCAGGGCGGTGGTCATTTTCTCGCGCATGATGCGCACCATAGACTCCACGTCGCGCTCGTAGCACCAGACTTCCGCAGTCATGTACGTCGGGTTCGTGGTGTTCATAGACATTTCGCCAACGGCGGCTTTGTACAAGACCTTTTGATAGCCATAGCCACGGGCGAAGCGAAATTGCTTCTCGGTCTCCTTCTCCACGACATACGGCGCTTTGCTCGTTTTGAACGCGTGGTGCGTAGTCCAATTTGCGACTACATGCACAAGGACTTTTTGTTCGGTTGCTTCCATGATTGATCCTCTCCTAATTCGGTATTTCGGGGGCTACCCGGACCATCGCCCATGCGGGCTAGGTTTCGACCGCGGCCAAACGGTCGTCGTCAGCGGGTTTCACGTGCGATTTCTTGTGCCCATTTGATGTAGTATTCTTGCTTCGTCGCAGATAAATCGTCGAACATGTGCCAAAACATTTGACTAAGAATGAGGTCACCTACTCCATCTGCAATTTCTTCGAGCTTCTGGCGGTTCTCCTGTTTACGGATCGCGATGCTTTTCATGCTACCATCCCTCCCTGTGCTACATAGTCGTCATACAATCGATCTGCTAAAACGTCCGCTTCCCATGCGACCCGGCCGTGCACGCGCATGCACTCAAGGAACATGTACGCTTGGTACTCGGTAAAATCGCCTGCGGTCTTTTCCTCCTTGCCGGGGAGCCAAACGATTCCCCACTTTTTCATCCACGCGGTTAGGCTTTTCATTTTTCATCGCTCCGTTTCGATTTATTGCCCTGCACCTAGTAGATACATCCGGATTTTGACCGGAGGGAAGCGGGTCAGGTTTTAGTTGCGCGCGTCCTCGTTTTTGTACCACGCCTCTATGGCGCTTCGAAGCACGCCGCCCATTTGCTCATTGTGTAGGAGGTCAGTGACCATTCGGCGGACGACAAACCCATCCTCACAGTGAATGCGCTGAAGGAGGGCCTCGAACTCCTCTTGCCGTACGCGTGCCGCTGTTTCCTGCTCCCTGTCACGGCGCTCTCGCTCAAGGCGCTGTTGCGCTTCACGATACTGTTTAAACTGCTTTCCGCGGATCGAAGAGCCGTCTGCCCGGTAGACGAGGTGGTTATCTGGCATGTCATAGCCGCTGAATTCTTTGTACAGGTGGTCCCAATTGATTTTGAAATTGTAGTTTTTATCGCGGTCATTTTTGTCCCGCTTCCAGACGGTGATCTCGCGGACGTCGACGTCGTGCTCGTCGCACCACTTGAAAATAGCTTGTGTGGCTTCTAATGTACCGCCTACGTGCTCTTTGGCAACGCGTGCTTCGTAGACAACGCCGTAGTTCTTTTGAATGGGTCGTGTACTTGTAACGAACGCCGGAAGATTTTCCGGAATCAAGAATTTTTGTTCGGTGGTCATTTGGATCAATCCTTTCGGTTTCTGGTTTAGGCTTGTTGTGATATGGAGGAAGTGGCTTAGGCAGGCACCTTCTCTTTCAATCGCACATACGGTACGTCGTCTGCGGTGCTATAGCCGAGTTCTTCGATGTAGCGCTTTGAGTAGTGCCACTGGACGTACCACCCATTCTCGTCTTTCTTTGCTACCCGGTACTCTGTGTGTTTGGTTATAGGAACTTCGACAGCAACACGCATTTGTGTTTTCTCCTCCCCCTCAAGAGTCAAATCCCAGTAGTACACGATGTAAGTGCCCGGCACTCGATAATCCGGGAGGTCTTCCCAGTAGTGATTATCAAAGAGCACTTGACATTGATTAAGGTTCCAACCGCGCTTGATTTCGCCCGCGCCGTACTCTGGGTGCACGACCCGCACACCTTCCGCGAACTTTGGTTTTGGTGCGCCTTCCGGGTCGTTAATGATCGCTTGGATACGCGCCTCAACGTCTTCACAGCGGTTGATCAAGGAGTCGGCGTATGCTACGTCCGCCTGTACAGAAGGTGGTACTTGCTCCTCCATTTCTTCGAGCGCCGCGCTGACACGGGTGACTACGCGGTCGATGGTCTTCGGGCTCCAACGCTCCATGTTCTCCATGAAGCGGCGAAGTTCTCCCGCGTCGTCAAAGAGCATGTCGTCCATGCAGTTGCCGCCGTTTTTGTAGTACAGTTGGTGCGGTTTATCGGTGTGAAGAACAACGCGGAAGTTCATGTATTCAAAGGTTACGGACGTCGGATTCGCTTGCGGTGCTTGTTCTTCAGATGTTGCGGCGGTTTCGTTTTGAGCCGCCTCTGCTTGTTCAGCGGCCGTTTTCTTTTGGAGCAGGTCTTGCATGGTCTCTTCCATTTCTTTCACGATCAAGGAGAGGTCGAGCTTCGAGATTTTGCGACGGGAAGCGGAACGGATGCAGGATTGAATGGTGCATACGGTTTCGTACGGGGTGTCCATTTCAGCGCCCACTTTGATGAATTCTTTGCGGAGTTCCTCGATACGGTCGTGCATTTGGCTCATGTTCATGTTTTTCATATTCAATCATCCTTTTGGTTTGTGGTTTGGTTTGTTCCTTACGCTTACTAGATACACCGGGGTTTCTCCGGTGGGGAAGTTTCTATAGGAGAACGCCTCGGGCAGTTGCCTTTGCTTTTGTCAGCGTTTCAATGAAATTGTCGACGGTCTGTAATTTGTAATTGACTCGGTAATACGTGCGCCAACTCCCTGTTAAAAGGTTTCTGTCACGAAAACGCACAATGGTTGCAGATTTTTGTGTTGTCTCATTGACCATTTCCCACATGTCACTGTGGACTTTTGTGCAGGTAAGTTTTGGTGTAGGCACGGTGTATCGCTCCATTTCGTCTTTTGATTTGGCTACCCGGACGCCCTTCTTTTACTGGGCGTTTCGACCGTTGCCTGTGCGGTCATCGTCAGCGGGTTTAACGTTTTATGCGCAGACGGCAGTTCACGTCTTTTACGAATAAGTCGATTTGCTTACTTGTTAGCGCGTCTGCGTTTTTTCCGTAGCGTTCTGCCTGTACGATGCAAATGTTTCTGATGTCTGCTTGCGTTGGATTGCCTAACTGTTCGATGATACTTGCCGCCTTTATTTCGGCGAGGAGTCGATTCGTCCAAGTGAACCGCATACGCTACGCCTCCTTCTTCTCTGCTTTCTCCGCTTTCTTTGCGGCCTTTTTGCGTTGCATGGAGACACAACGCTCCATGTGCTTGTCGATGTATTTGTAGTTAAACAACTTCTCGCATTTTGGACAAACGTGTTTGGTTCCACCTGCTCGACTCATTTCTCATCGCTCCGTTTCTAATTTGTCGATTGCTTTTTTGATTCGTTTGATCTCTTTTGGGAAGTACTCGATGCCTTCCTTGATGCCACGTTTCTTTGCGGACTCTAGACTTTCTTCGGACCGTTGAAGTCTTTGGTACAGAATTTCCAGTTTCTCTGTTGCTTTCATGCACAGCACCCTTTCTTTTTAGGATCAGATCGAAAGCGGGCGGCGAAACTTGATGTTTTCGATTTTCTCATCGATGCGAGCTTTTGCCGCTTTGAAGATCGGGTGCTTCTTGTCGCCGAGGAAGGAGGTTTCGAATTCGCCGTTCCAAGAAGCCGCTACGATCAAATCGCCGTTCAAGGTGACTTCCCAGTTCGTGACGCCGTCGATTTTGGAAGCAACAGCTTCGATTCCTTGCGCCGCGACCGACTTGCTTGATTGAACTTTGCCCACCGCTTTCTCCGCTTTATCCATCAGGTTTCCTACCACCGTGTCCATGTTTGCCATTTCTCATCGCTCCGTTTCGTTTGGTTTGGTTTGTTCCTTGCACCAGAGCCTAACAGGCTCGCACTTACTAGATACACCCGAATTTTCTGGGGAGGGAACCTACTGGTCGAGCAAATCATCAAGTTCGCGAGTCAGTGTTTCAATCTCTTTTTGCAGTTCGTGGTAACGCTCGGTGAGTATAATTGTTGAACCATTTTCAATACGTTCGTAGCGTTGCCGTTGTCGTTTCTTTGCGATACTGTTCTCCAGACATATGATCCGGAACGCAATACTCTTTTCCATTTCCATGTTGCGATTCTCCATTTTCAGCACGCTCCTTATGCGATCGAGTAAGTTTTGGTTTGGCGGTCATACTTTACTTTGTAGCCCATTGCTTCTAGTTCTCCGTAGATACGGTTCATTTTGCGGCTGATGGAGTGGCGACCAAAGCCGTTGTTGCATTCGCGGCGGCGTTCGGAAGCGTCTTGCAGTTCTTCGATAAGGCGTTGTGCTTTTGCTGTGATCGGCTTTACGTCTGCTTGTTTCAAAACTTCGATTTCAGCCGTGAATTGCTCTTCCCATGCGAGGATTGCTTGACGATTTTCTTCGATGCGTGCGTTCTCAATTTCTGCGGCAAATTCTGCTTCCCATGCCAACACTTCTTGATACTGCTCACAAGCCGCTTCCCATTCGTTACGTTGTTGATTTTCCATTGGTTATCCCTCCACTTGGGTTTGTTCGTTTGCTCCTTGCACCTGTTGCATACATCCCGATCCGGGGCCTAGGGAAGATTTCCGGCGACCCGTCGTTACTTATATGATAGCACATTGTTCTTTTTTGTATTATCATAATTTCTTATGATTGATCGTTCATCTATCCTATTTTCTTTTACCAACTATTGGATGTTTACAATGAAATACAATCTGATACAATAGGGAACAAAGACAAAATTTTGTATCTTTCTGTAGCACTGCCGCCGATTTCATGTAAAATGATGGTAGGGCTTGTACAGAGGATCGAGGAGGGGGTAGGGGTTTGAAAAAAGTTCAATAAAGGGACTGAGTGGAACAAACATGCGGACGGAGACTACTGTTATGTGTGCGGATACGACGAACCAGAAGGGCATGACTCTAGCTGTTCCCTTGCCGCATTGATCCAAGAAGTCGAGGAGGCGTTGAGACATGAAATTTAGAAGACGACCCACGGAAGTGGACGCAGTAGAAGTGACTCATGAATTCTTGGTAGCGCGATACACCGACCCAGAGAAGCAATTTGAAGTGTACCAGACATCGGCAGGCGTTCACCGGAGTATCGATTACTTTGCATCTGGTGTCTCTGTGGAGACGCGCCGAGGTACTGTTTTTGCCCGCCTTGGGGACTACATCGTGACGCATCCGAACGGTGAAAAAGGCGTCTACATGAAAGACGCGTTTGAGGAGCACTTTGAGCGGGTCGAGGAACTCAAACACGCAGTACGAGTGGACATTTCCATTCGTACTCCCGAACTCGACGCGAAAGGGCTTCGCATGGGCGCCATGCGTCAAATTACCATGAGCAACGACCCGGACTTATTATCTATGGTCGTTAGCCGGGAAGCGCAACAGGCGGCTCGTTGGCTCTCGATGCGCTTTGGACAGTATGTGCATGGTGAGATCAACCCTGAGACCCCGGAGAGCGAAGTGCCACCGATCCAAGACGACCCGCAGACAACGCTCTTGGAACGGGTGCTCGAACAACTCAAGAAAGTGGAATGGGGAGACTACAACCACCGCTTCGATGTAATGTGCTGTCCTGAATGTGCTTCTACAGAGGCAGAAAAACACATGAGCAATTGTTCCCTGCACGCACTGATCCAAGAAGTCGAAAAAGCTATCCAAGACAATGGACCCATTGTTCGTACGTTCAAGGGTGAAGAAAATGAACCGGGGCGCTCCTAAAGCGCCTCCTTGGATCATGGTGCATTGGATCGACGAGAATGGCGTACCGAATGCAAGGCTTGTGACCAAGAAAAATGTCTGCGCGATCCAGAATGACTTACGTAAGCAGGGCTATGAATCAACCGTCACAGACAAATGGGAGGAGGAACGAAAGAATATGCAAAAATATGTAACAGTACCCGTTGAGCGGGTGATCAAGGCGGAACCTTGGACAAGCGAACCTACTTACTTTATTCTCATGATGCCGGGTGAAGGACTCGCGCCAACAGAGACGGTGCACGTGTGGGGCGATGAGTACTTGAAGGAAATCATCGACCACTGGGAAAAGACGGGTCGCGTCAAGGTGCGGATAAGCTTCCCAAGACCTCTAGCCGATGGCGAATTAGAATGGGACTACGACGAATACGAACCGCACTCGATCATTGTCACAGAGGCCCGCGACAGCTACTACAAGAAGACGAGCTACGAGCAAGTCACGTCGGACGAGTGGAAGAAGCGCCAACTGGAAAAGACCATTGTCAAAGCCCTTCGCCGCGACCCGGAGCCTATTGTCCGGAAACTCTAGCCTCTATGGACACAGTTCCAATTCCTGCTAGAATGGACGTAGAACCCTTGAGAGGAGGAAACCTCATGACCACAAACTCGAATATCGGTGGGTCGTGGCCGGACGCTAACAAGTCCTTCGCACCAAATGGCTTAGGCTCTGACAACCCGGGGCAGACGACTTGCGGCAACTGTCGCCGGACGGTGGTTCCGGTGCCGATCAACGGCCTTCGCCAGTATGCAGAGGCAAGCGCACCGGACGACTACACAGCCGCGGCGCCCTTGACCAGTGCAGGCTACTCGTGCCCTTGTTGCGGCCACAACTTGACGTGGATCAAGTCCACAGGCAAGGACGGCGGCCCGGCACTCGTTGGCAACACGAACCAACCGACAGCGCCTGACATGTAAACCACGAACGTGCTGTACCACAAAATCCGAACGCTTCCACTTCATCGTCCGTGGAGTGTTCGGATTTTTTCGTATAAGGAGGAGTCTCTATGCGCAAGGTGTATCGCGCCATCGTCTGTGATCGTGTAGACGAGGACTGGCTAATCAAAACCGGATGGAAAGAGCAGGAGGCGGACGCAAAAACCGACGGGTCGGTGGCGCTTGTGCACTACTCTGTGCTGTTTCCAAGTGCCGACTTCTACGTGAAAATCGAACACGCGTACCAGTGAAGGAGGGACAAAAATGCCAAGCACTCATGTCAACGACATTCTAAAATCGCTTGAAGAACAAGAAATTCAGGAAAAGCAGGCCCAAGCCGCTCGTGATCCGGAGTCTGTGTTCATCGACCCGTTCAACATCTTGAATTTCACGGGCCCTAAGTCGAAACCCGGACCTATCAGCTACAGCATCCTGCGCTACATGGCAAGTGTACCTGCGATTGCGGCGGTCATCAACACGCGCCAAAACCAGATGGCGAACTTTACGCGAAGACCAAAGAATGACAAAGACACAGGCTTTCGCGTGACAACGGCCGACCCGGAAGCGGAAATGACACCAGAGCTTAAAGCGCTCGCCCGCAAGTACGAGGACTTTTTCCTCACGACCGGGTGGGTGCCAAATAAAAAACGCAAAGACAACCTGAACAAACTCATGCGAAAACTCACAAGGGACACGCTGTCTCTTGACGAGATTGCGATTGAGATCGTGCCGGGTCGTAACGTCATGCGCTATCCGGTCTCGGAAGTCTACGCCATTGATCCTGCAACCATTGAGATCGTGCTTCCGGCCGAGGAGGAATTGGCCGTTGTCTACGAGCCTGTGACGCCGCACGGGATGAAGCAAGGCGGCAAGAACATCGCCTATGTCCAGCGGGTCGCAGGCCAAGTGAAAACCGAATACACCGAGGATGAATTGATCCGGGCGCACCGAAACCCGCGCACCGACCTTGACTACTCCTTCTTTGGCTACTCGGAGCTTGAGCAACTGATCACCATCGTAACCGCCATTGTCAACGCACTCCACTACAATACGTCCTACTTTAGCCAAAGCAATCTGCCGCAGGGCGTCCTTGAGATTGTAGGCAAATACAAGCCCGAGCACCTAGAAGGCTTTAAGCGGGCGTGGACGACACTTGTCAGCGGGTCGGTGGGTCGCCAGTGGAAAGTGCCTGTCATGGCACTTGAGGAGGGCCAAGGCTTTAAGTTTACGCCCTTTAAGCAGGGCAACCGGGAGATGGAATACAGCCAGTTCATGGAATTCCTCTTCAACCTTGCCTGTGCTGTCTATCAAATCGACCCGCGGGAAGTCGGTTTTAAGTCATGGGATTCAAGCGGGTCGAAGACCATGGACAATGATGCCCCGGCTTCTCAGATCGAGAACAGCAAGGACAAAGGGTTCTACCCACTCATGCAGTTCTTCGCGGACACCTTCAACAGCGAAATCATGGCGCGGATCGACCCGCGATTCCGCTTTGAGTGGGTGGGGCTTGATGAAGACCGCGCCAAGGAAGAGTGGGCGATGGAGAAAGAGCAACTGGAAGCGGGTGTCATGACCCTTCGCATGTACTGGGAAAAGCATGACGTCGACTACTCGCGCTACAAAAACGAGCCATGGATCGACGCGCCCGCTAACCAAGTGCTCGTGGGCCTTGTACAGCAGGCACAGCAAGCACAGCAACAAATGGACATGCAGGATCAACAGCACCAAAGCACAATGGAGCAAAAGTTCGTAGACGGCGTCCAACAAGGAGCGCTCCAAAACGCGCAAGCCAAAAACCAGCAACAAATGCAAGACCAACAGCACCAAAACCAAATGGAACAGCAGTTCCACCAAGGTGTCCAGCAGTCCGCGCTCCAATCGGCGAACAACCAAGCGCAAATGCAAATGAAGCAGGGCGACCAACAGCATCAAATGGCGATGCAAGACGCCGCACACCAAAACACTTTGGAGCATACCGCCGTCCAAGGGGTCCAGCAGGCAGGGCTTCAAGCCTCAAACCTCAAAAACCAAGCGGACATGAAGCAAGCCGACCGCGATCATCAAATGCAGATGCAAGACGCTCAGCACGGGAACCAA
>FTJU01000935.1_pt2 | contig 41689 bp, 52 predicted proteins | sample 1658961 | NCBI WGS metagenome assembly FTJU01 (sample SAMEA3914878, study PRJEB12502) | metagenome | biome: forest; material: soil | place: USA | collected 2012-03-12 | depth 0.3 m | reverse complement strand
CGCCGGTGTCGCGACCACGCTCCATATCGTGATTCGCCGCAACCTCGGCACCGCGAATTTCAGCTACACCCGCACCGGCGCGCACGTCGCGGTGTGGGCCATGCCCGTGACAGGAGCCCCATGACCGAGCAGGTGTACAACGAGACCGTCTCGATCACCATACGTTCGGTCGACGACCTCGAGGGGGTGGACGGTGTAGGGCAGCCCGACCGGGTCGTCGACCGAACGTATGGTGATCGAGACGGTCTCGTTGTACACCTGCTCGGTCATGGGGCTCCTGTCACGGGCATGGCCCACACCGCGACGTGCGCGCCGGTGCGGGTGTAGCTGAAATTCGCGGTGCCGAGGTTGCGGCGAATCACGATATGGAGCGTGGTCGCGACACCGGCGGCGATCACACCCACCGGTGAGGCCGGGGTCATCGCCGCGGTCTGGAACTGGGGCTGCATCCTGGCGAACGCGTCGAGCGCGAACGGGACACCGACACCGAGAGCGACGATTTGACCGCTCGTGGAGCCGATGCACGCCTCGATATCGACCCGCGATGTGTGATCGGTCGCGGCCGTGCGGACGACCGCGCCGCCGGTGACGAACGGACGCCAGGCAGTGTCTTGGGCCGGGATGGCGAGTTGGGCGATCGTGTAGGGCGAGGCCGACACCCCTGATGCCGAGGCCACGAATCCCGCGCCGCCGTTCCATGCCTCGCCCTCGCTGATCGTCCACGGCCCCCGCCATCCGGGGTAGGGCGTCGGTGTCCATTTCGACGTGGCGGTCGACCACAGCGGCACCATGGCGTCGGTTCGGGTAACCGTGGCGTCGAAATCCGAGGCGCCGGTGATCGGACCGGGCGGCCCGTCCGGGCCCTGCACACCCGGCACACCGCGCGGCACCGTGAGATTCACCGACTGCGCGGGCGGGGTGCCGGTGACAGCGACGAGCAGGTCCGAGCCTGGCGCGCCGGTGGTGACGGTGCCGATCGACAGCATGTTCGCCGGACCTTGGGGGCCGGTGCCGCCGAACGCGTCGGCGAAGGGCTCGAATGTGCGGCCGTTCCAGTACATCAGCGCGTTCGTCGAGGCGACCCGCCACGCCTTGCCCGCGTGGGCGGGCCCGAGGTTCGCTGAGAGCGCGGTCAGGGCGGCGACGTCGGCGATGTCACCTTCCCAGCGAAATGGGATCGCGGCCGGGCCGGTCACGCCATCGGGGCCGGGCGAGCCGATCGGTAGCTCGAGAGCGCCATCGGTCGGGGTGACGTGCAGCGACTGGACGACACCCTCGGCGCCGATGCCCTCGTCGATGCCGCGAATGAGAGCGCCCGCGAAGTATTGGCCGACAGTGGTCATGGTGCCTCCTCAGGCGGGTTGGGCCCACACGGTGAGCGAGCCACGCGCGCGGGCGTATCCGATGTCGGCGGCGGTACCAACACGCTCGACGGTGAGCAGCAGCGTCGCGGGCACAGCCGCGGGCACGGTGGCGTATGTCGAGCTCGGCGACAGTGGTTTGGTGCCCTCGTCGCCGTAGGTGGGGTTGAACGGGATCATGACGTATTGACCGGCGGAGGCACGCAACCCCGCACCGGCAGCGACCATCACCCCTGTCGCCGAGCCGAGGCGGACATGCACCTCGGCGGTGGCCGTGGCCGAGTACTTGCAGTAAGTCGACAGATTCCCGAAACACATCGGCCGCCAGCGAAACGGCAGCGCGGGCACGGTCGCGGTGAGCGCGACGAGCTGGTCGACGTCGGCCTGTTGGTCGGCGGCGATGTCGGTGTCCCACCACGACCACGGCCCGAACCCGTTGGGCGGTGCGGTCGCCGACCAGCGACGCCCGCCCAGGTTGAGGGCGAACATGCTGCGCTGCGTCGGGCCAATCGCGTTGTCGTAATCCTGCGCGGCGGCGATCGAGCCGGACGCACCCGCCGGGCCGGCCGGGCCGGCGGCACCGGCAGGGACGGTCGCGGCGATCGTGAGCGCCGCCCCCTGCGCGGAGATGCGCAGCGCGGGCGTGGTCAGTGCCGGGTCGTGCGTGGTGGTGACCGCGGTGATGGTGGCGGGCGGGGCGACGGGACCCTGCACGCCGGCGGCGCCGGGCGAATGCGCCCAGGCCGCGCCGGTCCACACGTCCATACCGTGGTCGTCGAGCCGATGCCACCACCGGCCGCGGTCATCGGGGCCGAGTCCAGTCGGGCGGGCCGCCGCGTTGGCGATCGTGCCTGCCTTGATGAACGTCGACCGGGGGCGGCCGCGGGGTCCCTGCGGGCCAGGTTGGCCGGGTGGCAGTGGCAGCGAGGCGGCCTCGCTGTCCGGTGTCACGGTGGCTGTCAGGATCGGTAGGCCGTCGAGGTCGACGTCCCGTGTTGCGGTCAGCCGTGCGGGAAACACGATGTCGGACAACGAACCTCCTAGAAGATGAGCAGATCGAGGTCGGCGCCGACATCGGTCGAGATCGTCTTGACGATGGTCGCCAACGCGCCGAGGCGGCCCCACGCCTTGACGAGGGTGTCTTCCTCATCAGCGCCGTCGCCGATCTTGAGCGTCCAGCGGCCGCCGCCGGTGCGGTCGTCGGTGTAGGTCATCTCAGTCACGTAATCGGTGAAAATCTGCTGTCCGACCTCGAAACCGATCTGATGCCCGATGTCGAAGTCCTTGCCCGGCAGATACGGCGCGCCATCAACAACGGTGACCGAGTTCGCGGTGTAACCGCGGGTCGTGTGCAGCGCTTGGCGACCCGCCATGAGCCCATCGAGCGTGAACGCCTTCTGGCTGTTGGTGGCAACGAATTCCTTTGGCGCGAACGGCCCCGCGCGCTGCGTGCGCCCGAGGTCCTCGTACTGCATCCACGCGAGAAACACATCGTCGAGCTGGCCTTGATACAGGCTGTCGAGACCGGGAATACCGATCAACAGACCCAGCCAGCTCAGCAGGTTCTTCATGGCTATCTCGATGCCGGCATTGACCCAACCCGGGCTCTTGCCGCCCACAATCACATGGGTCGCGGTCGGCTTATGAATCGAGACCTGAGACTCACCGAGCCCGCTGTATTCACCTTCCCGGTACCACACCCACGGCAGGCCGCGCGCGGTACCGAGCGGACCGTAATTGGCGTACACCGCTTCGTATTCGGTCTGGGCATCGAAATTCGGATACCGCACCGGCGAGGTGTCGTCGATGAAGTCCTCGAACCAAGACACGAGCCCGTCGAGCAGGGTGCCGGTCGGTCCGACCGAGGCCGAGTGATCGCGGGTGCGCAGCACGACGGTGTTGCGGTCCAGCCAGAACCATTCGGGCGCGGGCTGGGCGTCGCCCTTAGCGGGCAGATAGAACGATGCCTCGACGATCACGCCGGAGTCGTCGAGCATCGGCTCGAAAAACGCATCGGCCATGTCGAAGCGGGCGCTACCTGCCGCCCACTTGCTCGTGTTGGTCAGAATGTCGACCGGCACGATCGCGATCGGCCACAGGCCATCACCGCCGCCGGTGACCCACGCTGGGGCGTCAGCCCATTTCGCCGGCATGGCCGTGCTCTGTTGGCGCAGAATGTTGCAGCTCATGTAGACGCCGAACAGAACCTCCACCGGCGCGACCAGGATCATGTGCCGGGGCCACTGCGCCAGAATCGACGCGAACGGCGACGCCCACAGTGCCGTGGTCGCAACGTGATTCCAACAGTGGATAGCCTCGATATCGACCGATTCGGTACCGTCAGCGGCACGTAGGAGCGAGGCCTTGGTGATGTAGCCGTCCCATCGATAGGCCTTGGTTTCGACCGTGATCGGGATCGTCGCGTCTTCGCCGTCAGGGTTGTTGAAGATGTGGTCGAAATGGACCATGTCGCGCGGGCACGCCATCCTCAATCCGCCGGCGCGGTTCTTCAGTTTCGAGAACTGCAGCGACAGGTGCCGGCCTTCTTCGCCGACCTCGTCGAGCCATTTGTCGTAGTAGGTGACCACGGCGGTCTGGTCGGTGCGCCAGTCGTCGTCTGCCCGCTCGAGGGCGTCCATGCGCCGCACCTCGGCGGCAGCATTCCACGCGGCCATCAGTACGGCCTCGACGAGCGCGGCGTCACGGTGACCGTGATGCTCGATTGCGTTGTGCCGCCATCTGTCACAGCAACCGGAATCGGCACGCTCGACCACGGCGGAATCTGAGCGAGCCAGCGCCGCCCGGCCAGCTGTGCCCACACGTTGCGCCCCGACGGCGCGGCGTCGGAGTACACGCGGGCCGTGCGGTGGCGGGGGTGCGGGTTGATGCGCAGCGTTTCACCGGCCGCGATCACCGGGGTCTGCACAAGGCGGGACACGTCGCCATCGACCGGGTCGCCGATATGCCATCGGCCGGGACCGTTCATCGTGTACCGCGGCCACGCCGGTTGGTCGGCGGCGTTGCGCGCGACCACGATTCCCTCGTTCAACCCGTCCCGGTTCACCCAGGTCGAGGGCTCATCGAAGCTGCGCATCGCCGGGTCGGCGGCGAGCACCGACATCTGCAATATTTCGTGGTAGTTCTGCTGCGGGTCGATGCCGGTGAGCGGCACCACCGGCCCGTCTCGCTGAACCCGCTGAAATCGCCAGCCTTGATGCCGAGTGAACCATGCCATGGTGCCGGGCCGGTCCGTCGACCAGTTGCGCAGCCATGCGTCGTGCACGGCGTGAAAATGGCGCGCCGACTGGAAGATCAGCGGGATCGTGTCCCCGCCGATCGAGACGTTGAAGTCGATTTCTTTCTTGCTGCGCACCGATCGCAGCACGGTCGCGCCGTCTTGGCGGGCGCCCTCGGACAGCAGCAGCGACACCGGGGTATCGAAGTGGCCGCCAATACTGTCACCGAGCACCACCCCTTCAGCGCCCGCGTTGGGGCCAGCCAGGTGCCAGCACCGGCCCTCGGGCGAGATATAGACGAGCTTGGTTACCTCGAGCGCGAGCAAGGGGTGCAGCCTCATCGCGAGATACCTCCTCCCCGCTGCAACGCCAGGGTGCGCCTGCGATACACGCGGTCGACCGCGGCCGCCGCGCCCATCGGGTCAGTGCCGGAGATGTTGAATGTCGGCGCGGCCTCGACCGCACCGGCAGAACCCATGCCGAACATGGCCAGGCCGCTGTTGACCATCTCTTTCCAGTTGGACTCGAAATAGGACTGCACGTCTTTCTGCGCGCCGTCCAACTTCTCGGTTGACTTCGATTGCAGGTAGCTCCACGGGTCGTCCTGCTGCCACCACGGCGCATCACCGTTGAACAGCTCACCGGTCAACGCCATGCCCTGCAGCGGGTGCTGCTTCGGGTTCGCTGTCGCGCTAGCCGATCCACTCGTACCAGTGCCGGATCCGGTGCTGCCGGTGTCTGCACCGGTGGTATCTGCGCCAGTGGTCGCGGACGCACCGGTGCCACCGAGGTTCGACGGCCAGTTGTCGATCCACACCGGCACGACCTGACCTTGTGGGCGGGTGCCAACGCTTCCGGAGCCACCCGGCGAACGATTACCCGCCCCGGATCCGGAGCTGGGGCCGCCGAACCCACCGGATGTCCCTGCGCCGATACCGCCCAGACCGGGGTTGCCCTCAGCGAGCGGGTTGCCCGGAATCGGGAAGTGCCATTGCAGCGGAAACGCCGACGGGTCCGTCGCGCCGGGCCCGACCTCGACGCCGGCGCTGCCGCTCGACTCGACTGTGAGGTCGCCCAGCCTGCTAGCCATGTGGCTATTCGGACCCCCACCGCCACGTTTGACGCCGATCGTGAGGTCGCCGGCACCGCCGGGGCCGGTCAGGAATCCGAACTGTGTGAAGTCGGATTCGGTGTTGAAGTAGCGAGCGTTGGGGTTCTTGCCGTTCAGCTGCGCCCAGATCCCGCCCGCGATGCCTGAGCAGTCCCACGACGGATTGCCCGTGCCGCCGTACTGATACGGCTTGCCGGCCTCACCGCGCACCCAGTTCTGTGCATCGACCAGACCGCCATCGGCGAAACCTGGCAGCATCACGCGCAGGAGCTCTACGGGCGGAACCCAACCGGCATTGAGTGCGGCGACGAGTTCGGCGCCGCCGTGGTTCATCGCGGATTCCTTGACCACGCCTTCGCCAGTGGACACACGGGCAGTCGGCAGGCCCCTCGCATCGACGCCGAGGATGGAATCGCTTGTGCCGGTGCCGGGCCCGAACAGCAGCCCGGCAGCCGTGCGCCCGGCGACACCACCACCGGCGAGTAGCGGAAGGTCTGGGGTATCGATCGAGAATGAAATGTGCTTGTCGATCACGGGAATCGTGAAATCAAAGGACAGGCGGAAGTTGTTCCACGCCGAGATCAACCAGTTGATAGCCGATTTGAAGCTGTCTTTGATGCTGTCCCACAGGCCGGACGCGGCGGACTTCACCCGCCCAGGAAGCTCGGTCACGAAGTCGACCATCTGATTCCAATGGTCGACGGCCCAATCCTTGGCCTCGCCAGCCTTCTCACCGATCCACGACCAGGCCGCCCCCAATGCATCCAGCGCCGGTTTGATCACGTTCGACCAGGCACCGGAGATGATCGCCCCAATCCCCTCGAACCCTGGCTGAATGACGTTCTGCCACAACCAGGTTGCTACCTCGCCCGCCTTCTGGAGGTTGCCGACCCACCAGGAAAAGAACGGCTTGAGTACGTTGTCCCACACGAACAGTGCCGCGGTCTTGATGCCCTCCCACGCGCCCTGCATGATGTTGCGGAAAGTCTCGGAGTTCTTGTAAGCCAACACAATTGCGCCGACGAGGGCGGCAAGGGCGATCACCACCAAGCCGATCGGGTTCGCCGACATCGCCGCATTCCACAGCCATTGCACCGCGGTCCACGCCTTCGTCGCGCCCGCGGCGATGGTCTGGGCCGCATTCCATGCGACCGTTGCAACCTTCACCGCGGCGATAGCGCCGACAACGGTGCCCAGTACGCCCGCGAGAATCGCTGCCGCGGTGCGGTTTTGATCTACCCAGCTCGCGGAATCGGTCAATGCGCCGACGAGTTCGGTCTGCAGGCCGCGTTTGAGCTTCTCGAGGCTGGTCGAAGTGTTGCCTGCGAGCGTCTCACCGAGTCGCGCCGCTGCCCCGTCGACTTCCCCGAGCCCGGCGACAGCCGTGGTCGGATCCATCGCGAACAGGGCTTGCGCGAGGTCCTCGGCCTTGGTGCCGAACAGGCCGACGGCCGCCGCATTCTGGGCGAGCGGGTCATCCATAGCGCGCAACCGCTCGAGCACGGTCGCCAGCCCCCGGTTAGCGGCCTCGCCGCCCTGAGCCATCTGCGCGCCCATCGCCTCCGCGTCCAGGCCGAGAGCCTCATAGGCGCTCGCGGTGGACTTGCTGCCGTCGATCGCGCGCAGCTGGAATTCCTTGAGCGCGTCGGCGACCTGGTCGGCGTTGCGTGCGCCAGCCTGCATCGCTTGGGAGATGAGGCCCATGGCCTGCTGGCCGTCCATGCCCAGCGACCGGAACAAGGTCGGGTACTCGACGAACGTGTCCAACAGGTCTTGGCCCTTGTCCGCGCCCTGCTGGAAACCGCGGGTGAGGATGTCCATCGCGGCCTGCGCGTCGGGTGCCATACCGGTTTTCAGCATGGTTCCCACGGCCGCCGCCGCGCCAGAAACGTCCTCATCGAACGCCGATGCGAGATCCAGTACGGACGCGGTAACCTTCTGGATTTCCGCGTCGTTGGCGTCCTCGCCGACCAGGCCCTGTTGCCACACGTTCTTGAGCGCGTCGTTGACCTGCCCGAGGTTCTCGCCGTAGGCGTCGGCATACAGCTTGCCCGCGATGCCGCCGAACTCGGCGGCCATTTCCGGGCCCGCGCCGAGCTGGGCGGCGAGCTTGTCGTTGAGGTTCTCGGTATCCATGGCCTGCGAGGCGATTTCCATCGCGGACCCGACACCCGCGGTCGCGGCACTGACCGCGGCGAGTTGCTTAGCGGCCGGACCGAGCCGGGAGGTCATGCCCGACAAGGCGTTTGAGAAACGGCCCTCGGCGCGCTCGGCCTCGTCGGTGTGGTTGGCGAGCCTGCTCCGCGCGTCCGACAGGTTCTGCACGGCACGTTCCCGTGCCTGGCTTGTGCGGTCGGCGTTGCGTTGTGCGGTGGCGAGCGCTTCTTCGGCGCGGGCGAGTTGGGTTGCGCTGGCTCGGCCGGAGTCGCGCAGCTCTTGCAGTTTGAGCTCGGCGACGCGGACCTTGCCCGCGGCGTCGGCCTCTTTGTCGCGGGCCGCGGCCAGCGTCGCCGACGCGCGCTCGACCTCGGCCCGTTTCTGCTCGAGGCCTTGGGCGACCGCGCGCCCGGCTGCTTGTCCGGCGCCGCGTCCAGCGCTGGCGAGCGGCCCGGTCAGCTGGCTATCGAGCTGGCCGGCGATCCCTTGCACGGTCGGGATGACCTGCAGGGCCGCGTAGGCGATGGGTTCAGTCACTGACTCCCCCTTTCCTCGGCCTGGCGGCGTTCGCGCTCACGCTTCTCGCGGATGCGGCGCTGGCGCAGCGCCTCGCGCCGTGAATCAGCTGGTTTGGCGCGCGGTTTCGGCCGCGCCGGGTGCGGCTTGCCGGACAGAACGTGCACAATGTCGGACAGCAGATAGTCGGTGTCGGTCCAGCGCGGTCGGCCTTGGTTGCCGAGCATCACCAGCTCAGCGGTCGCGGGTAGCTGCTGAATGCGGACCCAGATCTCACGCAACGTCAACCGTGGGACGCCGCGCTCATCGAGACGCCAGCGGTCGGTGTAGCGGGTGTTGTTGCAGTGGTGCGCGAGATCGGCCTCGAGCTGGTCCTCGTGCTCGCGGACCAGCCACAGCAGCGTTACGAGTTTCCCGCGCCACCGAAACCGACCGCCTTGGCGATCTCCTCGAACAGCTCGCCGAACAACCGAGCGGCATCGCGGGCGGTCAGGCCTGGATATCGAGCATGGATTCTCGATGCCTGACGCGGGCCCAGCAGGTTGCACACGGCAACCGGAAGGTTGGTGTGAATGTGCTGCATCACTGTCCAGTACGGCCAGTCCTCCGGCCGCGCCGGGACCTCCAGCGACAGGCCCTCCCATAGGACTGTGACAGTGTCCACGCCTTCGGCCTCGGCTTGCGCGGCCGACTTCGGTGGCTGGTAGTCGCGAGGTTCGGGTGCGCCGGCGGGACGTGGACGGCGGGGGCGACGATTGGACATGCGGGTTCCTTTCTGACTGTGCGGGAATCACGAGGTGAGTGCTCGGCGGCGCGGGAACCCGCACAGAACGCGCGCCGCCGAGCGAGGCGACCTACGGAGTGGCCGCGAGGTCGCCGGCCTGGCGGTCGAAGATGTTTCCGGTGCCGTCGGCGAATAGGGCGATCTCGATTTCCCACTTGGTCGGGTCCGACTCGTTGCGGGTGTTGCTCGACACCCACAGTCGCGCACGGGTGGTGGTGATGAGCCGCTCGCGGTCGGCCCGGTCGCTGTCGGTTTCGAACGCCACCCAGCGATAGACCGGCTTCGGGATGGGGACCTTGGTAGCCGTGCGGCCCGGGTAGACCAGGGCTGCGGTCTGGTCGTTGTCCTCGAGCAAGGTCATCTTGCGCATGACCTCGAAATTCTTGGACCCGAACTTGATCAGACCAAGGCCCCAGCCGTAATGCTTGGACTCGGCGAGGGAGCGGTCCTCAGCGAAACCGGCATCGCCGTCGAGGATGCCCACCTCAGGCCAGTTGGCCGCGGTGAACGCCGTCTTGATATCGGTCGGCAGGGTGGGCCGGGTCGCAGCGTCTGACACGTAGACGCGGGCGTCCTGCCAGATCTTGACGTTGTCGGGATCTCGTGCCATTGCAGGCACCTCCTCACTTGATGGGTCCAGCCGGATCAGGCTGGGAGAGTTCTGGATTGAGCGCGGACGGTGAAGCTGACCAGTACCGCGGCGGTATTCGAGTCGCGGGCTTCCAGCAGCCCCGACGGCTCGGTCAAGGTGGCGATGGCAGGAACCCGGTGCGAGGTGAGCACCGCCAGCGCGGCACCAGCGATCGCGCGAGCCTGGTCGCGGCCATCGGCCCACACCGTGACCCGCAGCAGCGGCCTCGTTGTGACCGGCCACCGCGCCGGACCGCTGTCGTCGAAAACCACCACAGCCGGAGCCGATTTCGTGGTCCAGGATGCTGGCAGCACCAGCCCGAACGTCGGCGCCGGGGCCGCCACCATCGCGGGCACCACCGCAGCCAAATAGTTCTTGGCCGCCTTCGCCGGATCCCCCGGAAGCCGCGCCGGTTTCACCGCTTCTGCTTGACCTCGAGCCCGGCCGAGGCCGCGGCGCGGGTGAGCACGCCATCGCGTGCCTGCTGCTCCGCCGGCACCACGACCGCTGCTGCCTTGCGGTCGGTGGTGTAGGGCTGCACCTCGGCGTCCGGACCCGCGGCCTCGGCTATCCGGCGAGCCGCCTGATTCGTCATCGCGGCGAACTCGGATGATTTCAGCAGCTTTTCGATATTGCGGGAGTTGAGACGAATTCGGTTGGCTGCCATAGGTTCAGCCCTCCCCTCTGCTGCACAGAGCGAGCGTGCCGGTGCGGCGGTTGCTGCCGCGCCGAGGCCTCCACTGCTGCACTTCGATCTGGTATCGGACGCCGTCGACGGTCAGCTCGTCGGTACCGAGCAGGTCGATGGCGGGACGGAAATAGACCGAGCACTGCACCTTTTGCCCGTTGCGGCCCCGGTCGAGATAGTCCGGGTTCGCACCGGGCGCGACGGCCAGGGCGAGGAGGGCGGTGTCGGTCGACGGGATCGGGTTGCCGTCGTCGTCGAACCCTGCGCCGCGATGCCGGACGACGACCGCGCTCATCGCCTCCTCGCGTCGTCACCGAAATACCACGCCGGTGTAGGCGCGGTGGCGATGCCGAGCATGTCGGCGTGCGCGTTGGTGAACACGAGCATCCCGGCGGGGGTGGGCACTGTGCCGGACTGCGCGAACGGGCCCATCCCATCCGAGTAGCTGATGTGTCCGACGAAATCGGCCGGGGGCGCGAGCGCCGCCCGGACGACCTCGAGCACAACGCGTTTGGCGATCGGGTCGCCATCGGCGATGTCCGGGCGCCGCGACGGATCACGGATCCATGCCTCGGCGGCGGCGAGCAGTAGCCCGGCGTCCGCGCGTTCGTCGACGTCGAGAGGCCGCCAGCCGCGGGCGACCTCGTCGACAGTGGCGAGCGCCATCAGGCCCCGAATCGCTCGATCAGCTCGGCGCGGGTCAGACCGTCGGCCTCGGCGGCCGAGAGGCCGCGGGCGATGCCGTAGGCCTGCCACTCGGCCAACGCCGCCGTCTTCTTCGGCGCAATCGGAACCTCGCTGGCGACGGCCGGAACCGGCGCGGTGTCGCCCGGGCCGTCGCCCTGTTCCTCGTTGACGACCTCGGAGGCGACGATCTCGCCGACGGGAGCGATGGCATCGGCAGCGATGAGCCGCTCGACGTCGGCGTCGTCGAGGTCGCCGAGGACGTCGCCGCGGCGGCGCTTGGCATAGCGTTTGGCGGTGCCGTCCTCGCGCCGTTCGACGATCTGGTCGAAATAGTCGGCGGTCAGGATGTATTCGCTCACGGGGTGGTCACCCCCGTCAGCCACAGACCGGCCTTCGGCTGGTCCAGGCCAAGCGCGCGCTTTTGCGAGGCGTCCGAGCGCCAGGTTTCACGCGGGCCGCCGTTGGGGCCGCCGCCCTCGGCGTAGAGGCCGGTGAACTGCAACGAGCGGGTATCGCTGTAGAACCCGAGAGTGCCGCGCTCACACAAGAACACGCGGTCGATCGGGAACGTCCGCGACTTGATTACGGACATGCCCATCAGCTCGCCGGGTATCGCGCCGACGTAGGCGATGGACTCGTTGGCGATGTTGCCGTTGTAGACCTTCAAGATCTGGTCGTTGTCCATCAGGATCGACAACAGGCCCGGATGCACGACCATGGTGTCGGGGACAAATCCCCACGCCTCATCGGCGGTCGCGTTCGCCGGGGCGGCGGTCGAGATCTTCTCGACGGCCTTGGCCAGATCGGTGCGCGGCTTGCCCGAGGCGTTGTCCCATGCCGCCGAGACGGCCATGGTCGGGACTGCGGACGAGGTCAGCAGGGCCTTGGCGGCGCGGTCGTTCGCGCGGATGAACGTATTGCGCAGCCCGTTCATCTGCTTGTTGACGGCGTCGATGTTGTTCTCGTCGATCATCTCTTTCGAGACGCGCACACCGAGCGCCTTCTTGGTGGCGAACGCGACGCGTGGCAAGCCGAGCTGACCGGACGAGACCGGGATCTCGCCGAACTCGGCGACGTCCTGCACGTCGGAATCGAGGAACATCGGGTCGCCCTCGCGGTAGGCGACGACGCCGGCCTCGTTGCGGCCGCCGTTGCGGAACAGGGCCTCGCTGATGAACTGGTTTTCCATCAGCTCACGCAGCTTGGTCGGGATGAACAGCGGATTCTTGACCAGGTCGGACACGGTCAGCCGGTTGCCGTCGCTGACGCTCACGAGCGTGGTGGGCATGGTGTTTGTCTCCTTTCTCGTTGCGCCGTCAGGCGATTCGGACCAGGCCGGTCGCGTTGGCCGCGACTCCTGCGGGCTCGGTGCAGACGCCGACGATCGTGCGGGCATCGGGGGTAGCGGCGGCCGGGGCGACGGTGCCTGCGGCGGTGGCGACGAGCTTGTCGCCGAAATTCGCTGCCGCGCTGTACTTCACCGGCACCTCGCCGCCGGAGTACGCAACCGCGACCGTGGTCGGGACCGGAACGGCCGACACGACGATCCGGCCGAACGAGTCGGTGCCGTTGGCGGGCGGGAACTGCTCGGGCGCAATAGCATCGGACAGAGCGACGCCGAGCACCTTGACCGAGGCAGCGGCGGCGACACCGATGCGGCCACCGGCACGGGCCTCGACGAGCTGCCCGCCGAGGATGACCTCGCCCGCGGCGGGGGTGAAAGTCTTCGGGCCACCCTGGGTGACTTGGAGAACAGCAGCCATGTCAGATGCTCCAGTTCTTGTAAGCGGCGTCGTTGCGGACGTCGGTGATGTCGGCGGCCTCGGTCGCGTGGCCGAGCTCGGCCACCGGCACTGCGGTGTTCGGCGCCATCGACGCGAGCAGGATTCGGCCGTGGTCGAGGTCGGCGTCGAGGGTCTTGCGCCAGGTCTCCCGGTTCGCCGGGGTGATGCGGCCCTCGCTGATCGCGGTCGAGAGCGCGACATCGATATCGGCGCAGCGCTGGCGAGCGAGATGCGCCTTGAATTCGCGCGAGTCCGCCTCGAGCGCAGCCAGGCGGCCGGTGTCGATCGCGACCGCGCCATCGGGCAGACGACCGGCGGCGACCTGCGCGGCGGCGTCGGCCTGCGCCTGCGCGTCGGCCTGGGCCTGCTCGGCCGCGCTGGTAGCGAGGTCCTGAATCGCGGCGATGATAGCGGCGAGGTCGGCGTCGTCCGCCAGCCCGAGAGCCGTCCGCAGCGCCGCCAGCTGTTCGTTCGTGATTTCCACGCCCGAACCTCCTTCGGTGATGATGTTGGTGGTGGAGTCCGAGCCCGCCGGAGCGGCGGGAACGGCCGCCGCGGCCGAGCGGCCGGGGCGGGATTCGGCACGGCTCGCGTACCGGACAACCTTGGAAGCCGCGACCGCAGCGGCCTCGGCGGCGGCCGAATCGGTCGCGGCCGGATCCGTTGCGGGCGTGGCGTCGTCGTAGCGCACGACCACCGGGACAGCGGGCCCGAAACTCACGCCGTCGCTGCCCGCGCCTGCGGGGTCGACGACGACCGGGACGCGTTCTCGGGTGCCGGTGTTGTCGTCGAGCACGATCAGTTGCAGCGGGTCGAGGTGGAATTCCTCGATCCACTGCGACCAGGGCGCGGTGTCGTAAAACTTGCGGCGCACGTCCTCGGTGGTGACACCGGCAGCGACCTGGTGCGGTGACGGGCTGGGCATGGTTTCGCCTTTCAGGTGAACGGTGATGCGGGTGCCGCCGGTGCGGGGCGTGGACGCAGCGACGCCGTAGAGGGCGGCGACATCCTGGAGTGACGCGAGGGTGCCGATCGCGGGCTCGGTGATGCCGAGCAGGGCAAGGCCGGTCAGCACGAACGGGTGACAATGCCCAAGCGCGCACACGTAGTCGTATTCGCCCTCGATCGAGCGCTGTGGATAGGCGGATGCGATCACGGTGTGCCCGTTGGCATCCGGAGTCGCCAGCCAGCCCGGCATACCAACGAGGTCGCCGATCAGGGTCGCGCCCTGGACCACCGCCAGATGATCGACCCATCCGAGGGCGGGCTCGCCGTCGAACCGAGGGTCGTTGTGCCCGAGCTTGATTCGCGGGCGGTGCACCGCCGGGCAGTCCGTCGCGGCGACCGCGTACGCGAGATCGTCGGGGGTGAACGTGTGCCGCCCGGTCGAGGCGTCCCAAGTGCCCACCCGCATAAGCTCGACTTGCGGCAGATGCGACAACGCCGGGGCGGCGGGCACCGCAAGGGGGGCGGTCAAAACAGCGCCTCCTGTCGAGCGGGTGCTCGCCGGGCCCGCCGCGCGGCGACCGACGCGGCCGGTGCCGCCGGTTCGGCTGTCGGGGCCTCGGCGGGTACGGCGGGGAACCCGAGCCGCTGGCGCACGGTCTGCTCGACGAGGATGTCCGGTGACAACAGGCCCGCGTCGACGAGGGTTTTCAGCGCGGCGGCCGTCGCGTCCTCGTTGCGCCCGATCTCGTCGAACACCAGGCGCGGCGCGATCTCGTCAGGCCCGAAATTCACGTCGACGAGATCCTCGATCACGTGCAAGTTGAAGACCTCGCACACGGCCTCGGCCTCGGCCTGCACGGATTCAACGAAAGTGTTCTGCTGCACGCTCGCCAGCGCGTACGAACCGCCGCCGGCGAGGTTCAGGAAATGCGCGAGACCCGAGATCGCGATCATGTTGTCGTGGTAGGCGACCGCGGCGCGGATATCGGGCAAGTTGCCCTGCACACCGAGCAGTTGCAGCGTGGCGCCATAGGGCAGGCCCGCGCCCGCGTGGTCACCGACGCGGTAGGCCTGCGCCATTTCGGCGAGCTTGTCGACATCGGCCTGTGACGCGCCCTCGGCGGCGGTCGCGACCGGCACGCCGACGCCGTTGCGGCGGGCGGCGACGGCCTCGATGCGGAGAAACTCGTCTTTGAGCAGCCAGTGTTTATAGCTCGGGCGTAGCAGCGACTTGCCTATCCATTTGCCCGGCTCCATCTTTCGCGAATAGACCACCAGACGGCCCACCGGCAACATGAGCGGCGTCGGCCCGTACACCACGGCTCCCGAGGCGACCGGGGCCATCTGCTCGACGGATTCGAGACCTCCGTCGAGGGCGACATTCCACGCTGAGATCGTCGATTGCGGGCGCGGCGCGAGCTTGTGCAGCCAGATGCGGCCGTCGCCGTAGTCCCGATAGACCTGCTCGAATACCGCGTGACCGAATTGCAGTGAGCCCAGCGCCCATTCGAGGTGCTGTTTCCACGAGAACCGGCCCTTGCGGCGCGTCGGCGCGTCGAGATCGCCGCCACCCTGGACGGGCAAGCCCAGATTGCGGGCCACGAACTCGGTCACCTCGGGGCGGGCGCCCGCGGCGGCGATGCGCCACTTGGTGCGGTGAATCGGCAGGCCGATCGCCGACAGCAGCGACGTGACCCGCGAGTCCTCGCGTTCCATCCGCGTATAGATCTCGATCGCGGCAGGCCATTGCAGATCAGGAACGCGTTCGAACTGCTCCCACTGCGAGAAATTGCCGAGCCCGTTACCGGCGTTGAGCCCGTAGACGTAGCCCTTTTCGCGAAACACGGGCTTGGCGGGCTTGACCTCGGTCGGCATGGTCACCTCCTAGAACGCAGCAGCGAACACGTCGAGCTCAGCCGACGATGAGGACGAGCGCGGCCGGTCGGCCACGGTGGATGTGCCCAGCGAGGGCGACGGCGGAGGGCTGGTCATCTTCCCGAACGTCAACAAGCCCCAGCGAGCCAGCGAAACCGCCTGCGCGGCAAGCACATGCGGCGCCTTGTAGTCCCACCGGACGCCGCCGCCGGTGACGTCAACCGTCGGGGTTGTCTCCAGCGATAGCCGCAGCCGCTCGTCATCAGCGTGCGAGATGCGATCCTCGCCCGCATCGTCGATGAAACCGCCAGCGGCCTGGGCCGACTGCTGCGCGTTGGTCAACTCCGGTTCGATACCGACCTCAGCAAGCTTGGCCACCAGCGCCCCCGCCGGAGACGACGAGTTGATCACGACCGCGCACGGATCCCACCGTTCAACGAGGTCCACGATTCGAGCGATCACAGGCGCGGGCGGGCCGAAATAGCCGATCTCCACCCGGATCCGCTCGGTCCGGGCCCGCGTGCGGGTAGCGGCGGCGATCAGGCATGTCTGCCGGTCGGTGGACATCTCGATCGCCAAGGCGCGAGGACCGTGCACGCGGAGTTCGGTCTCGGCGAGCTGGTCCCACCATTCCAGGTCGACCGCGGGCTCGATGTCGTCCTCGTCGACGGGCCAGTCGCCGCGCCCAAGGTACTCCACATCGAAGGACTTGCGTCCCGCCTCGGTCGAGAACTTGCGGATCTCGGCCTCGAGCTTCTTGTCGGTCTGGATCACGCCATAGGACGGGTTCGCGGTGCGCCACGTCTTCGGGTCGGTGCGGTCCAGGTGCTCGGGGGCCATCCATTCGGCGAACAGCAACCCGCGCTCGCCAGCGAGGCCACGTCGGCGGACCGCGGCGAGCACCTTCCCGTTCGGGTGCTGGGCGGCGTTGACCGCGCTCGAAGTGTAGATCGTCTGCGGATCCTCGGCGGCCATCTTGGTCGGCGACAGCGCAGCCATGTCGGCCTCGGTGAGGTCGTAGGCCTCGTCGTAGATCTCGAGGTCCACGCGATCCAGGCCGCGCCCGGCGTTCGCCGAACGGGTCGTGAACACGACTTGCGCGCCCGACTCGAGGATGATGGTGCCGCGCCCTTGCGAACAGGTATGCGAGGCAACGCGTTTCAGCATCCAGGGCGTCGACTTGACGATCGCCCAGGTACGTTTCCACAGCGCCTTCGCCGTTTCCCACTGCTGCGCCGAGAACACGATGTTCTCGCCGAGCTTGAACAGCCCGTACAGCACGCGCAGCGACAGGATGAGGCTCTTGCCGTTCTGGCGCGGGACGATCAGGCAGCACTCGGGGTGCGTCCAGGTGCCGTCAGCGTTCTTGGACAGGATCCGCTCGAGCGACCAGCCCTGCCAAGGCATGACTCGGATCCGCGAGGCCGAGCGGCGGCCCAGTTCGGCCGCTTTGAGACCGAGGTCGGGGTCGCCGTCGGTGTAGCAAACCGATTCCGGGCTCTGCCGCCCAGTCAGTTTCGGCCATTCCGCGGCGATGATGTCCGCGAAACGGGCGTCGATATCGACGCTAGAGATCGTCGAGAGGGTCATACCCGCCCGTGCCGCCCTCTTGCCCACGCCGGCGGGCGACCTCGGCGAGCATCTGCCGAAACACGGTCGCCAACTGGCGGGCCTCGGTCATCGCGCCGTCAATCTTGACCTCGAGGACGGCATCGTCGCAGCCTCGCGCGGCCACCAGCCGGGCCCACAACTCCTCTTCGCCGGAGATCAGGTGGTCGAGCCGGTCGAGGCGGTCCTTGATCCGGGCCGCCTCAAGCACGAGCGCGGACAACTCGACCGAATCGGCCGGATCGGCGAGCGATTCGTACAGTGCCGCGCCACCAACGGCGAGATCGTGGTCCATTCCCACCCCCTCGGCACCGTAGATTTCGGCCCGGTACAAAAAAATTCCTGACTACCGCGGATCGAGTCAGGCACCCGGGGTCGGAATATTCCCAGGTCAAACCCTATTTTCGGCGTTTTCGCAGGTCAGAGGCTTGCCGGAGCGGCCCAGTCCAGGACATTGCCGGGGCACCCACCACGGGGGCGCATAAGCGCTGGCCGCTGCGCGTCGCGGCTGCCTTCGCCGCGCTGCTTGTTGCACACCCCATGCAGCAGCCGATCGGCCTTGGTGCCACCGTGGGCACGAGCGTGGGAGTGATCGGCGGCCAAGGCCTCGCCGTCGCGGTTGCGGGCAGCGTCTCGATACATCGGCTCACCACACCACCAACAGCGCGCGCCGTCGCGATGCCGAGCGAGCAGGGCCTCGCGCTGCTGCTGGTGCCGCCAGCCCAGACCTTTCTGTGTGGTGGTGCGGCGGGCAACCATCAGAACAGGATCAGGTCAATATCCGGTTGGATGTTGAACTCAGGGCGCGGCTGCCGGTCGATCCGGTCGGCGAGGTTGCGCAGCAGACCAGCGAGGTATCTGCTCACCATGTCATCGCCATCAGGATGCGCAGCGGGATGGCCTTCAGCTCGGGGACATGCCCGATGGGGTGGCACAGCAGCGTGTGCACGATCGCGTACAGATCCATCAGGGCTCCTCGATGATCGGCTCGGTAGCGTCGGCCACCCATTGCGGCTTGACGCCGCCGGTGGTGACAGTCAGGGTGCCGCGTGGCGCGTGCGAGCAGTCCATCACCGAAACTTCGATGTCGTCGCGTGCGGGCACTTCGGCGCCCGATTCGCCATGCTCGGGAACGACCTGGACATCGTCGACGAAGAACGTGAGGGTCACCGACCGTGGCAGATTGCGGTCGGCCAGGCCGTCGAGCTTCGGCCCTTCCTCGGAGATGAGCCAGGGGAACTCGGCACCGTCGACAAACAGTTTCTTCGCCGCCAAGTCGATGACTGCCAGTCTGGGAATCTCGGGCAATTTCGCCTCCTTGATTCTCGAACTACTCAGGGGATGGGCTCGCAGCGCGCATTTGACGCGCTGCGAGATCAGGGGCGGGCTGCGTCAGAAGATCTCGCGCAGGACCGCGATTGCGATGCGGCCGAGCAGTTCCCAAGGAACCAGGGACACGGCGGCGGACAGGGTAGACAGCATGGCGAACTCCTTGTGCTGGATGGTGGACGAGGTTGTCCGTTGCGGTGGCTGGATTCGAACCAGCGACCTTCAGCACATGAAGCTGACGCGCTACCGCTGCGCTACACCTCGCTGTCGAGGCCGACGTGTTCGGCCAGCCGTTTCGTTGCGATCTCCGCGTAGGCGGGACTGCCCTCGATGCCGAGGAACCGCCGGCCTTCCGCGAGCGCGGCGACACCGGTGGTGCCCGAGCCCGCGAAGGGATCGAGGATGCGCCCGCCGACCGGGACGGTGCGCACGAGGTAGCGCATCAGCTCGACCGGCTTGGCCGTGATGTGCTGGCGCTCTTTGCCTTTCGGACTGCCGACCGTGTACACACCTGGCAGGCAGGGCGGTTGGTGGTCACGGTCGATCACGCCATGCGAGGCCCACAGCAGATACTCCGACTCGTTCCGGAACCCGGGATTCGGCCGCGAGTTCGTCTTCCGCCACACGACGATTCCGCGCCACCGCCACCCGGCGGCCTGGATCGCGTCCGACAAGGCGGGCAGTTGCCGCCAGTCGGTGAACACGAGGGCCTGGCCGCCAGGGCGGACCAGGCGCAGCGCTTCGCCGAGCCACAGTGTGCACCAGAGGGTGAATGACCGCTGGTCGCGCTGATCGCCTCCGAAATCCGGCATGGCGTGCCCGGATACGGAATCAGTGCTCACGTACTTCTGCTGCGCGGTTCTGCTGGTGCGCTCAACTGTGGATGTGCCGCCGCTGCAGTAGGGCGGATCGGTGACGAGTGCGTCGAATCCGCCTGTGGGCAGTTGACGCATTGTTGCGAGCGCCTCGCCGTGGATGATCTCGGCGTCGCGCGATGTGGTGTTGGATAGGTCGGTGGGATCTCCCATAGCCGTAACCTTCCTGCCACGCAGGGGCTCCCGCTGCCCTGCTGGGCATGAAAAAACCGCCACCGGATCATGATTTGGGGTCACGTCGTCAGCAGCGGTTTGTAGTGCCACTGTACACGAGCTGGGCGTTTGGTTGATCTTGCGCCGAGCTCGTGTCGCACGCGAAGCCCAAGGCCAGCTGAAGACAGCTTCGGCCGTTACGATCACGCGGTGAGCGATGAGGCGACCTATCAGTGGGCACTCCGGAAGACAGAAGAACTGGCCGAAGACCCGGCGAACAGAGGTGACAAGGCGGTCTGGTGGAGAACATCTCACCGGATATTGGCCAAGCACCATGCCGCGCCCGGCTCGACATGCGCTGCGTGCGGCGAGGCTTGGCCCTGCGAAGTCGTCGATGGCGGGATTGCCGACGTGGAAGCCGGTCCGCTCGGATACTGACGATCGGCAGGAATGCCCCCAGTCCGATCAGCATCCCGATCATGCCGCCGTTCCCTTCTTAATCGGCTCCCGCTTGGCCAGTTCGAGCACATCCCCGAGCCGGTACACTCGGACGTCTTCCTCGCTCACCTGATGGTCGGTGATGCGCACATGGTCTCTGTCGGCGTGCCGCCAGCCACGCGGCCAGATGCGTGGTGGCTGCTTCGGGTCACCATGCGCCCACCGATACAGAGTGCGCTTCGGTACGGGCTCCCCGAGCGCTGCCGTCATCCGGACGAGTTCGGCCACGCTGTAGAGCTGTTCGGCGGCAACAGCTTTGGCCTCGGCCTCGATTGCCGCGACATCGTATTGCGCTCGGCAGCGCCCGCAGTACACGTAAGCGGCGGTGCGGCCACGGTCGTCGATCTCGGCGAGCAGCGGGTGAGCGCAGCGCTCACCGTCATCGACGGTCACCGAGCATGCGCCGAGGTAGCGGCGTTCGACGGGCCGGTCGATGTATCGCGTGAGCGCGGCGACCGCGCTGGTGATGTCGTGGAGCAGCCCGGCGGCGGCCTCGTGCGCTCGTAGCTGGTGGCGGTGATGCGCGAGCCAGATCGCGGCTTGCGCGGTCGCGTCGAGGCGGTTGTCGAGCACAAGCGCGGCACCGGGTTCGGCGCGTTGCGCGCCGCGGTTGATGGCAGCGCGTGCGGATTCGGTGATCTCGTTGCGGTGCGCTTCGGTCAGTTCGGCGAGGCGAGGTCCGTCGATGAACGGTTCGACCGCCATTTCCTCAGCGAACAATCGCGTCCATGTGGTGACCGTGTTGACGAGCAGGTGGTACGCCCGGTCGCCGTTGAGGACGACACCGCGGCCGGTGGTGACGCGCACGGGTAGCGCGGTGTCGGCGGACGAACCGCCGATGCGGGCGGTCATGCGGGCGAGACCGGCTCGCGTGGTGGCGAATTCGTCCAGCAGGCCGGGCACCTTGTGCAGGGCTTCGATGGTGCGTTGACCGCATTTCGTGCACAGCGGCGCGTTGTCGGCCACCGGACGTTCACATGCGACGCAAGCTGTCTCGGCCATCGGCTATGCCCTCCAGGTGATTTCGAGCCAGAGCGCACCGGCTTTGCCGCGCTCGGCGGGGTGGATGATCGGCTCGGGTTTGGCCATGTACGCCGGGATGTCGTCGGGCACCATGCCGTAGCCCGGGTGCTTCGCAGTGCCGGCCGCGAGCCCGTCGCACAGCGGTTTGAGAGTCGCGACAAGGTTGTCGGTGTCGCGGCGGCGGTTGTCGCGCGGCCGGTAGTGCAACTGCACGGTGACGCGGGAAACGCCGCGCGGCAGGTCGTACACCTGCGCGAGAGTGACCACGGCGCTGCGCATCTCCCGGACCTTGCGGGCATGGGCGAATGCCGCGGCCCGGGAAGCGCCGCGGCTGCCGTTCATGGTCAGCGGCGGTGCGGTCCAGGGCAGGCTCAGGATGGCGGATCCGCTGTTACTCATCGCGATCTGCTCTCTCGATCGCGGCTCGGGCGCGCAGTGACAGGCGGCTCGGGTCGTAGTCGTTGGTTTCGGCGGGTGGGCGCTGGGGTCGGCAGAGCGGGCAGCGGCGCGGCGCGTCGGAGTCCGGCGGGGTGGCCCACCCGTCGCGGCAGGTGTGCGGCTCGGTCGGTTCGCCAGTGGAGCGGTCATGCATCGGCCGACACCTCCGCCGGTGCGTCGCCGGGCAGGTAGGCGACGGCCTGTGGGCGCCGCGAGGCACATTCATCGACGCACGGCTCGGTGCCGTTTGCGGTGTCGGGGTAGTGCAACCAATCCAGGTCTGCGAGACCGAATGTCGTGTTGCCGTTGCCGCCATCGAGCGTGACGATGACCGCTACGTCCGCGTTCACGTACACGGCATGGATGCCCGGCGGCCGGTGCTGGACGGCGAAGTCCTCGGGCCGTACGGTGCCCTCGACGCCGTGCCAGGCGGCGAATCGGCACGCCTCGGCGAGCGCAGCCGTGAGTGCTGCCTGCTGGTCAGGCACGGTCGCCCTCCTGCTGTGCCTGGTACGGTTCGCCGGTTTCGTCGTAGACGGTGAGGGTCCGCCAGTCGACGCCGGGGACGTCGTTGCAGGCGTCGTGGAGGTCGTCGGTGGCCTCTTCGTGGGTCGTGAAAGGTGTGCCGTCGAAACCGACCCACCATTCGCCCTCGGCGTCGCGGTAGCCGGTGACGTAGCCGATGTGCCCACGCTTGGCCAGCGCCTCGTCGAGCGCGTGGGAGTTGCTGCGAGCGATGTCGACGGCTGCGGCGAGCGCCGCCTCCAGCTCGACAATGCGGTCGCGGGCGGCTCGGAGCACCGCGGCGAGGTCGTTGCGTGCCAGGCAAGCAATCTCGGCGCGGCGTCGCTCGTCCTCGAGGCTGCTTCGGGCGATGTCGAGCTGGCCACGCAGCGCGTCGATCGGCTCCAGGTCGGCGACAGCCTGCACGGTTTCGGCCTGCGCGTCGTCTCGCTTGGCCTCCAGTTCGGCGATGCGAGCGCGCAGAGCTTTCTCGATGACGGCCCAGCTGATCTGGACGTCACGCAGGCAGCGCTTGCACAGATCGTCTGCGGTACACCCGGTTTCGATCTCGTGCGCCTGACGCAGGGTCGGGCCGGATTCGATGACGTCGCGGCCCTTCTCGGTGATCTGCACGGGCTCAGCGGGCGCGGGTTCAAGCATGGGCGGGTTCCTCGGTGTCGGCGCCGCGGGGCGCGTTGTTGGCGGCTGGCGTGCCCATAGCGGGCTGTTCGGGGTCGTCAGCGGGTTCGGGGTGTGGCCGTGGCTCTTTCGGTGCGCTGAGCGGCTTTCTGGGCGAGGACGGCGCGCACGGCGGCCGAGCCGCGGCGGGCGCGGTCGACGGTGCCGGGGTCGTGGTCGCAGACGCGGCCACCGATGTAGCCGCCGGTTTCGGCGCAGCCGAGGGGGCATGCCTGGACGGCGCGGGCTCGGTCCTCGGCGGCCTGGTGGGCTGCGGCGGACTGGATAGTGGCGGCGGTTCGGCGGCGTTCCTCGGTCGCGCGTTCACGGTCGATCTGCCATCGGTCGTGCTTCTGCCGGGCATCGGCACAGGCACGGCACGGGGCGTCGGTGCCGTTCGGGTGTCGCTCGCAGGTGCGCCTCGGCTCGGCGGCGGCGAGCAGGCCGACCAGCCACGTCTCCCGGGTCTCGTACGTGGCGGCGCAGTCGTCGCAGTCGCGGACGTAACCGGACTCGTGGCCCGGATGGAATTTCGGTGGGGGGTCGTTGCTTTCGCGGCCCGCGCCTAAGTGACGTTCCCCTGTTACGTAACCACCTATGGAGCTGGAGCTAGGAGCTGGAGCAGGAGCTGGTAGGGAGGCGACCCCCTGGACGAACCCCTGATCGATCCCCTCGGTTTGCGGGTAATCGAGGGGCTGATCGACCCCCTGATCTAAGGGGTAACCGACCCCCTGATGAACCCCTTTCAGGAAGGGGTAACCGACCCCCTCCGGAAGGGGTTCCGGGTCCTGCTGATCGACCTCCTCCACCGAGGGGTAACCGAAGGGGTACGACGCAGGATCGACCGACTTGCGATCGAGCAGACCGGCAACCTTGGCCCACCCCTTAAGGTCTGGCTCGGCATCGTGCAGCCGTTTCAACTCGTGCACGATCACCCCGCGCAACGTCGGCGAGGCGACGCCGCCGAAGGCCAGCGACATCGACACCGCGATGTTCGGGTTCTTCAGCAGGCCGTCGTGCTTGATGAACGAGCGGAGCAACACCTCCTCCGAGTCGTCGTCCACGACGATGTACAGCCCCCGCACCAAGCAGTCGCCAGCGGAGCGCACCGCGGCGGCGGTCCACCCAGCCGCATTCGCAGCGATCCGTCCAGGGCGCCAGTCGGCTACGCCCGCGTAGTTCAGTGACGGCGACGTGACGAGCACGAAATACAGGTGCTGCGCCTCCGGAGGCAGGGCGCGGAAATCGTCGTCAGACCAGATCGACAGCCAGATCCGGGCATGGTCACGCGCCATCTATGGCACCTCCGTCGGTAACAGGTGCCCGCGGCCGTATCGCTCGGCGCAGGCGCGGCATTCGGCCAGCCGCACGGGATGGCCTGCGGCGTCGGCGAATCCGGCCTCGCCGCCGGGGAACTCTTTGTGCTCGAGGTACAGGTCGCCCTGCTTGATCGGTGGGCAGTACCCACCGCACGCGACGTGCCCTTTACGAGCGCGCCGCACGCAGGTGGTCATAGTCGTCACGAAGGCATCCCCCCGTTCGGATCCGACTTGACGATGTCGCTGATTCGGGCGCGAACCCAGTCCTCGGCTGCGAGCACGTCGTCGACATCGGCGGGCCCGATTCCGAAGGCGACAACACATTCGCGAGACGCTGCTGCTCGATGAGCTCGCAGAGGCGCGCCTCGATGGCGAGCAGGGCGTGCGCGGTGGCCTCGCTGGCGAGGGCGGCATGCCGCATCTCGTCCCGTGCGTCCGGGATGTAGCCGAGCGCCTTGCGTGCGGCGGTGTGGTGGTCGCTCACTGGTCGCTGCCCTCGGTCGCGGTGGCGGCCTGGTCCTCGATTGCGGGGTCGCGCTCGAGGTAGTCGAGCAGCCGGATTGCCTCGCCGCGCAAGATGTCGTCGGCCGAGGTGATATCGCGCTCGAGGAACTTGCCGATGGCGAGCAGCTTGTCGGCGTCGTCCTCGACGCCCTGCTCGTTGAACAGGCGCGCGATCTTCTTCTGCTGGATGCGGGTTGACGGCGGCTCAGCGGGCGAGGTCTCGGCGGCCTGCTGCTCGTCGGCGAATTCGGCTGCGATGTCCGATTTTTCACCCTCATCCGAGGTGGGTGTCCCGAGCTCGGTCTCGGCGGGGGCCTGCCACTGCTGCACGACCGGACCAGTCGCAGGAGTGCCGGTGGGTGTGATATCGGCCGGAGTGACGCGCTCGGAGGTGACTCGAATCGGTTGGGCTGGCTCGAGTTCCAGATCCTCACGGGTGTGCGATATGCCGAGTAGCACGTCGGGTGCGAGCTTGCGGCACACCTCGGCGCACGCCTTGGCGTAGAGCATGGCCTGCGGGTCGGTCTGGTACTTCTTGTTGCTGGTGTATCCAGCGAGCCGTGCACGCTCGATCGTCCACGTGCTCGTCTCGGTCTCACGTGACGGCGAGGTGCCCTCGACGCTCACACTTTCGTCGGTCGATTCGACGGTACGGAACCGATATCCGCGCGCCTTGAGCAGCGCGACCATCGTGCGGGCGTAGATGCTCGGTTGACCGTGCACCGGGAACACTTGCTGCAAGCTCTGAATCGGGTTCAACCCGAGCTCGGCGCCGTACAGGATCGCGGCGGTAGCGTTCTCCGCCGCCACCGTGTCGTCCTTGCCCTTGCGCTGGTACACCGCTGGCACCATCTGCGTGCCGACCATCGCGCTCGCCAACTGATGTGCGGCTGCCATCATTTCGGCGTGCCCGCGCAGCATGTCGAGCGCGGCGGCGGTGGTGCCCGGTACGGCGGGCATGATCGCGTCGCGGCCGTTGGCGGCGAGTTCGATTTCCGTGGTCATCAGGCGTATTCCTCCTGGCGATAGGTCTTCTCGGGCAGGTCGATGTGATGGATGCCGTCAAGGTGGGACGGCCAGGTGTCGGTGAGGAAGCATTCGGCGTAGCGGTCGAGCGCGCGCCGGTTGTCGCGCGCGCCCAGCTCGACAGCGCGCGACGGGAGGTCGACGACATACACCTCGTGTGGCGGGTCGACACAGACGACCGTGAAATAGAACTCGGTGACGGCGATGCCGAGCGCCGCCAGCACGAGCTCGATCCACGCTTGTTGCCGGTGGTATCCGTATTTGGCGACGCTCCAACGGAACTCGTCCGGGCCGGGCTCACTCGAGGTCTTCAGATCCTCGATGATCGCGGTATCCGGGCCGGTGAAACGCAGCCAGTCCGGTCGGGTACGCAGCATCACCCCGGACTCGGGGTCACGCGCCCACCCAGACAACTCGGGCTCGCCCTCCGACATCAACGCCGACGCCGCGTCATGGGCGCGCACCTTCTCGGCAGCGACGTGGGCGCGGTCGAAGTCCTTCGGTCGCAGTGGGATAGCGCCCGCCGCCCGCGCCTTGGCGACCTCGGCCTTGGCGTCCTTGGACTGCCACTTGTCGTAGCCGGTGTCCCACAGCGGCGCGCCGACACCGAGCACCAGAGTGTGCACTGCGGTACCGAAGTCGAACGCGTCCGACGGCGGCAGCGGATTGTCACGCTCCCAACGCCAACGATGCGGGGTCACCTCAAGCAAGCGCCGCGCCTGCGTCGACGAGATCGAGTTCTTGTCGCCGTGATAGACGGACTCGGGCACGCCGGCATAAAGGCCCGACTCGGTCGGGGCGGTCACACGCTCACCGCCTCGGTATCGATCCGGATCGCGAGAATGCGCTCCGCTTTGTCGCGGCCGATCCATTTCTGTCGCCGGTTGGCCACGGCCAGAACGACACTCGCCGAGACACGCGCCGCCCGCGCAACCGCGGTGGCGCTCGTTCCCTGCGCCCCAAGTGCCGCGATGTGCTCAGCTACCGGACCTATCTCGACCAGGTCTCGCATACACGGAAAGCAGCGGGTGCCCGTCCGGCGTTGGGTAGTGAACTGGTCGCCGCATTCCGAACAGATCAGCTCCCGATTCCTTGACGCACGCTGTTTGTCCTTGGGCATATCGAGTCCGAGCCATTTCCAGAGTCGTTGCCATTCAGCAGGTTCGGCCGTGTGGAATCCGGCGGCGATGCCGTGCCGCTCGTCGCGCTTGGCCGCAGTGTCGCCACAGTCGCGGCGCACCGGGCAGTGGTGACAAATCTGCTTGGCGTGCACGGCCGAGCCGGACACGACATCGGAGAACCACAGCTCCGGATCAGGGTGATTGGCGCACAGCCCGTCATCCATCCACGCGGGCGATCGCAGCGCCTCGAGGACAGCAACATGTTCGGTCACGAGCGGTCCGGCGTGCTCGCCGCGTTTGCGCCGTGCCTCGCATTTGCCGCACAGATCGCGGCTGCCGCGCCGGACTTGCGCCCCCTCGGGGTGTGTTGACATGGCAGCGCCGCAGGCTAGACACCGCTCGCGCACGATCGCGTCGAGGTTGGACGGCCATTCGCGCTTGTTGCGGCGAACACGCCGGGCGGGTGCGCCGTCCAGCCCCAGCATGGCGAGCAGCCGGGCAGCGTCGTCCGGGTCGTTGGCGCGGCGCACGACCTTAAGGCGCGCGCGTTCCTCGGCCGCCGCGTCCACCGGATCAGCCCGGATCCCATCGAGCGCGGGAAGTTGCGGCATCACGCCACCCCCGCCCGGTAATCAAGATCACAGTCCCGGGCCCGGTCCCACTCAGCACCGAAATCGGGCTCGGTCTGCTCGGGCAAGTCGACCTCGTCATCGAGGATGTCGAGGTACTCCCCGAACTCGGGGGCGGCCTCGTCGTCCTGGTCGACCACTGCTGCGGGGCGAGTGGCGCCGGTCAGGTAATCGACCAGCGCCTGCCCGGCGAAGAACACCAGCCCACCAGCGAGCGCGCCGCCGACGATCGCGACCTGCACCACGTGCGCGAGCGGGCTCACTGCTCACCAACCAGAGTCAGCAACCGCTCGCCGGTAGCGCGGGCGTCGACCTGCGCACCCGGGGCGCTTGCGGCGAGCATCGTCGCCTCGGCCAACAGCCGATCAACCGCGATCGTCTCGTAGCCGATGGTGGCGATGACGGCGCGGAGAACGTTCGCGTCATCGGTGCGGCCGTCGCCGTCGAGTTTCGTCGCCAGCTTGTGCAGGGCTGCGATGACGGTTATCTGTGCAGGAACCTCCGCCTCGGCCACGCTGCGCAGCCGCTCAGGGCAAGGCTCGTTGTGTCCGCCGCCGTTGCCGTGTCGGATGTGAACGAGCAGATGATGCCCATTGCTCCCGCCACAGCTTGCGCAGAAAGCTTGCGCCGCAACCGCAACGGCCGGATCTTCGCCAGCGTTGAACTCAGTACTCATCGGATACACTTCCGTTCTTGTTGGTGCGAACCGCCGAGCTAGGCCCTCGGCGGTCCGTCGATTACTGGGTTGGCACGACACCCGGCGCGGGGACACCCGCGCCGGGCGTCGAGATCCCTCGGTCGGTGCCGAGGGACGATTCAGGGAATGGGCCGTGGTGCGACCAAGGTCGCCTGCCCATCAGCAGCGCGCCGACGATGAAACCGCTGGCGAACCAGCTGCCGAACGCGGCGATCAAATACAGCCAGGCGTTCACAGCACGACCGCCATCGACCAGACCATGAATACGAACCACGCGACACCGGCCGCGAGGATCAAAGCGACACGACCGATATCGACGAGCATCACGAAGGTTTCCCGAACCGATCGCTTCGCTTCCGGATCAGGTTGCAGAACATGCGGACTCATCGCTCACCCCTTCCGAGAGCCGGAGATAGTCAGAGCGGTGAGACCGGCAGCGCCAAGCGCACCAAGCGCGACGATTGCGATCAGGCCGCTCATCGCGGCCGCCGCGACCACGCGCGCCGCGCCAACGGGGCCACCACGATGAGGACCGGCGCCCACGCCGCGGCGAACAGAACGACAACCTGCCACGCGCTCACCCGGCACCACCCGCATTCGCTGAGGCGCGGCGGATCTCGCGGCGACGGGCAGCGACCAGGCGCGCGTCGGTGACGTCGTCGCCGGACAGCGCGCCCTCACGCTGCAGCTGCTCGTAGATCGAATCGAGTTCGCAGGTACGTGTGCTCACAACGCACCCCCGCGACCGTCGAACGCCGACTCCCACACCCACGCCGGGTACGAGTTGACTTCGCCGTACAGGTGATGCGGCACCTTCACGGGCTCGATACCATTGGCCTTCGCAATCATCGACGCCTGACGCCCAACCCGGTTCAGGAACTGAGTCGAGGTGTTCTCGATCTTGTGCAGCCGCGCGTATCCCAGCGCCGAGTACCAGTCATGCCTTCCCTCGATCGCATCCAGCCGCGCATCGGTCTTCGCGGCCAGAGCCTTCGCCTCCTCCGCGAGCCGCTGCGTCGCCTCGAGCTGATCGATCTGCGCACGCAGGATGTCGAAAGTCGACACGTTGCCGCGGGGGTTGATCGCCTGCCCGGTGTGGAAGTACGCGTCGAGCGCGTCAGCGGCCTCAGCCTGGTATGCGCGGATTACCGGGCGTGCGGCCGCGGCGACGCGGTTCTCATCGATCGTGGCCAGCCACATCGTCATGGTGCGGCGATCGATCATCACCATCTCGCGCGCTCGGCCATCGGCGGCAACCACGGCCGTGATGACCGTGGTTGCCCACGACTTGCGCTTCAGGCGCTTCAGCTGCGCATCGGCGTCGACGCCCAATGCCTCGCACATGGGACGGAGCGCAGCGAATGGCTTGCCGTCGACAAGGGCGGCCATGATCGGTGCGGCGGTACCTCGAACATGGACTACGGCAAGTTCATGGTTCACGCGGCACCTCGCCGCTCGACTTTCTCGGGCCGGAGCAGTCGTCGGATGACGACCGCCTGCGGCTGGGACAGCGGGGCCCATCCGGCGCGGGCTCTGTCTAGCCACGCGTGTTCGGCCGCGGTGAACGTGTGCTGAGGGGAAGGTGTCGTCTCGCTCACGCTGGCACCGCTGCGGGCAGTAGGGACGCAACCGGAATGTCGAGGGCGGTCGCGAGTGCCATCAGCTTGCCGACGGAGACGGTGAGACCGCCGCCGTTCTCGATGTTGTGAACGAGCTTCGGGCCTACGCCCGCACAGGTGGCGAGCTGGGCCTGTGTGAGTCTGCGCCGGTTACGCGCCGCGCGCACTTCGTCAGCCAAGTAACGGGCTGCACCTTCATCCATACGGATGATGAAACCACCCATTCGGATGAATTACAAGCCGTGCGGAGCCAACGGTTTGCCACACATGAGAAACGGGGAACAGGTTGCAAACTCACCCAATCGGGCTACACACTTACCCGCATGGATGACGGACAGCGGCGAAAAATGCCCCTTACCCCAGAGCAAGCCGATGCCGCAGTTGCCGCACAACTGCGAGCCGAACGCGCTCGTCGAGACTGGACTCAAGCAGAGTTAGCCGGTCGTGCCGGGTTGCATTACAACACTATCCACAGAATCGAGAAGGGCCAGCGAGGCATGTCACTGGCCCAGCTCTATGCGATCTGCGGCGCGCTAGGAATCGATCCTGGCGAGTTCCTCGACGCCGCGCAGGCCGCCGCGATATCGGGCAAGTAACTCACTGGCCCGCATCCCGCGAAAGGACGCGGATGCGATCAAGTTCCCTACAGTTGGACTCTCGGAGCATCGCGCGCCAGGTTCCTGACAACGTAGCTGCGCAGTTCCATCTGAAAGTTCAACGGCTTCATTGCCGCAACTCGCACGAATCGTCAAAGTTATTGCCTCGCAATCCCCCCCGACACCTGGGACGCCCCGGCGCTGCGGGGATGATCAGATAATAGACACGAATCGACTTGAGTTGCACATTAAACCGGAATTTCCTGCTCTTTACCTGCCTTAGATTAGCTACCAGCAAGTACACAAGCAGCAACGCCACGTAAATGGTGTTACCGCAAGGGTATTGCTACTGCTTCGAGGCACGGCTCGGTGTTGATGCGCGCGATCTTGAAACGATTCCGTCCAGTTCGTTCAGCAAGGACAACTCGGCTCTTTTCCTCCTCGGAGGCATCGCGCAGATATGACAGGACCTCTGGCACAGTGAAATTCAACGGATCGCCGCCGTCCTCCAACGGTGTGATGATCGGCGGGCCGGTAGGCACTGGCTCGTCCGACCCTACCCACCGCAGATGTATGTAGTTCGGGTTGACACCGCGCATGCCCTTGCGCGCCTTGAAAATTCGCACCTCGACCAGCGCGCGCGCCAGCTCGCGGCGCTGGGGCATCTCCAGTGATTCCCATCGTTCGCGGGCCTGTGGTCCGGCGACCTCCGCAACCAATGGTGAATTGAACGACGCGCGTGCGCGCCGCTCAGCCGCAACGATTTGCGGCCGCAACTTCGCCTCTATACGTGCGAGGGCTTGCGGCGAAAGCGCTCCGTCGGCGGCCTGGTCAATGAATCCGTCGAGGCGTTCGCGCAGCATACGCGCAGCGGCGAATGCGTCTTCGGCGGATTGGTCGCCACCAGCGAGCATCTCAAGCACGTCTGGGGACTCCAGACGTTGCAATAGGGCCTCGGTCACTAGTCGGTCTACGCCTTCGATTTGACGTGCCGTGCACAAGTTTTCGACGCATGTGTACATGTCATGACCGCGGGGCTTCAACCGAACCATCGGCCCGCCACACTCGCCGCACATCGCGATATAGGTCAGCAGCCAGACGGGCTTGGTCCCGCGATGTGTTTTCCGTGTCGGATCAGTCAGCAATGCCTGGAGCCGCTCATGCTGGTCCAGGGTGAGGATCGGGGCCCACGTTCCCGCTCGGATCACCGCCCCATTTGCCACACGCAACCCCGCGTATGTCGGCGAACGCATCAGACTCGTCACTGTCTGGGTGATCCACTGGCCGGGCTGCCCCTTTCGTGGTCCCTTCTGTACCGGCCGAGGCGCTGGAATCCCTCGCCGATTGAGATCGACCGTCACTGATCGAGTCGACTCCCCTGCCAGTAGCCGTGTGGCGATTTCCCGGACAATCGGAGCGGTGCCCTTGTACGACTGCGCATCGTCGTCTTCATCCGGCACCCGGTTGATCGGCCGACCGGTGCGCTCATCCCGCACGATCCGGTACCCATAGGCGAGCTTTCCGTGGGGTCGGCCGGCCTGAGCATTTGCACGCATATCGCGCATCACCCGTTTGCGCGTGCGCTCCACCTCGTACTCGTCGTCGACCGCGTCCTGCGCGGTCCTCCTCCGGTCCTCCGCGTTGCGCATGTCGTAGATGCGCCCGTCGTAGCACCACAGCGCGCCGGACTCCTCGCAGATCTTCCGCAGTCGCAGATACACCTCAAGGTCGCGCTGGGCGCGGGATGACTCCCAGTTCACCAGGATTCGCCTGCGATGTGACGGTGCCGCCAACAGCTGCAAGGTACGGTCGTAGCCGTCGCGCTTCTTCCGGGAGTAACGGGATGCGCCTTTGTCATCATCGATGATGATGTCTATGACGGGGATTCCGTTCCGCTTACACCACCGCTCGCCCTCGTCTACCTGCTGATTCGTCGATCGCGATCGACCGTCACGGTCATCGCTGACTCGGGCATAGATCACGGCTTCAACATCGCCCCATTCGTGCATGCCAATCATGCTGACACATCGGGGTATTGACAATTGAGTCCGCTGACCACGCAGATATGTTCCAGTCCAGCGATTTCGAACTCCTCGCGGACTTCGTCCGGCAGTGCGGACGTGTCCCCTACCACCAGCGCGGGCAGTAGCCCCGCCTGCTGCTCGGGCAGCACGCGTGCCGCCGACGCAAGATCGGTGCGCACCGCGGCGGCGAGCCGTTGCCACCAGGGCAATGCACCGACCGCCACCGGCGGTCCCTGGGCACGCAGCGTGGCGACGGTGAGATCGCGATGCCACGGTGGCTCCGGCTCGGCCCGGAACTCCACCGCTCGCCCGGGCAGCAGATCACCCCAGTCCGCGCCCGAGGCGAGAATCACCACGGTGCCACCCGCCCGCACCGTCGATGCGCCTTGCCGGTATTCGCGCAACCGTGCCCGGACGGTCCAGCGCTGCTCTCCACCGAATGCGCTGGACCGTACCGGTTTCGGATCGTCGACGGGTACTACGACCACACGCACCGAGGCCGCGGTGTTCCGCAACGGATGCGTCGCCACCCGATGCTCGCGCCACGCCCCGGCCACCGCGAACCCAGCACCCAGCAGCAGCGCGGCAAGTGCGGCAACAGCGACCACCCGCCACCGCTCACTGGGATGGGCCACCGCTCGCAACAGCACCACCCAGAGTCCGATTGCCAGCAGCGCCAGCACGGATGCCAGTACCAAACCGGCCGTCCATCCCATCGTTACCGCGACAATCGTTGCACCCCAACAACTCAACGCTGCAGGCAGCAACCGGGCGTCGAGCATCGGCGACGCATCCACCGACGGTTGGCCGTCAGCGGCGCCCCGCCGATCGATATCACCCCGCCCATCTGATGCACCCTCGAACGCGGTCATACCGTCACCAGTTCGCGCAGGCGGGCGAGGCGGGCCGGGCCGATGCCGTCGACCTCCCCGAGTTGGGCAATATCGGTGAATCGTCCATTCGTGGTGCGCCAGAGGATGATTGCGCGGGCGGTCACCGGGCCGATGCCGGGGAGGGCATCGAGTTCGGCTTCGGTTGCGGAGTTCAGGTCGATTCTGTTCGATGACCGTTGTGCCGCAGCTGAATTCGATGTCGAGCCAGTTGGTACTCGACCGCCCGCACTGATCGTGGTGCTGCCGAGTTGCGGCCCCGCATTCGGAGCGCCGGAACCGACGAGAACTTGGTCGCCGTCTTGAAGACGCTGGGCTAGATTGAGTCCGCTCAGGTCCGCACCGTCCTTCGCGCCGCCCGCGGCGGTGAGTGCGTCGGCGACCCGCGCCCCGGTGGGCAAACGCACAAGTCCGCCGCGATGCACGAGACCGACCACACTGATAACCAATTCCGTTGCGGGACTGGTGGTTATCGGAACAGACGGTGCCGCGCCGGACGATGCCACCATGGCGGCGCCGGGCAACGCGGCTGGCAACGTGCCGGTGCTGGCGCTGGTGCTTATGCGCACCGCGGATGGCAGCGGCACCGTCTGCGCGACCGGTCGCTCACGCAACACCACGACAGCCGCGACGATCACCGCTGCCAGCCCGACCGCGATGAGCGTCGCCACTCCGCGCCAGCCCGGATCCAATCGGGTTCCGCGAAACCGTTCCGGCACAAGCCGATCCCGCCACGAGCGGTGGTTCGGCGCATCCAACCAGCCCGGTGCCTGCAACTCGCCGACCACGTCCGCCCAATCCTGCTCGCCTTCGTCGGGTCTCGCGTCGTCGGTCGACGCATCCTCGGGACGGGTCTGCGTCGTCTCGGATAACTGCTCGTCATCCCACCGCCCACCAGGAACCGCACGCCCCGGCGGCTTCCTCCGCCCCGATCCATTTCCGGACCTCGACGAACTGGGCGAACTACGCCAGAGCTCAGCGCCGACACGGCCGGAAGGCGCAGGACGTCCGGCACCGATCGTTCGGCTGGCGCCGACTCGCTCGGTCAGCACGGTCAGTCGTCGGCGAATCCGCTCCCGCTCGTCATGTCGTGACATGGCGGCGACGCTAGTCCCGCAACCAGCTCACGAATTGGAGCCGACCAGGCGAAATAAAAAGTCTGTTGATAACTGCGAGCCTGTGGATAACCCAGGTGCGCGAGGGCGCGAATACCTGTCCGAGAACAGCGGAGGCACGTCGAATGCCAGCGCGGTCCTACTCCACGCCCAGCCCAACACTGTCGACGACGGCTGCGACCGTGATGAATGGGGTCGGGCGACCAGCGGCCGAAGCGGCAGCAGGGACATTATCCGACCTATCGGAACGCGGAAATGTTCTGGGAAACCCAGTCGCGGAATGTTCGAGCTGGGGAACGGGTTACCTGAGCGACTGTGTCACGGACCGCAAGCAGTTCATCGTTGGTGTCACCGCCCATGACATCGAGAAGCGCGTCGGCTGTTTGTGATCCCATACCCGGAATCATCCGTTCGCGCGCTCGCGCGCGGCCTATCTCGGTGACCGAGAGTGGATGCCCGAGGACCGAAGCGATGGTTTCGACCTGCTGGCGAGCAGTGATCAACTCAGGTCCGGTCAGGGCGTATTCGCGTCCTCGATGCCCAGGTTCGGTCAACGCCGCATAAGCCACGCGCGCGATGTCACCAGGATGAACGGTGGGCAGACCGACGTCGGCGAAGGGCACCTCCACACCACCGCGTTCCCGGATCGAGTCCGCCCACCACAAAGCGTTGGACGCGAACTGGGTAGGGCGCAAGATTGTCCAGTCCATGCCGCTGGTCTCGACCAGTTGCTCCACAGTGGCGTTCTCCTGCGCCGGTCCCAGATGGGGATGCGTTTGCACGGTGATGGACGACACCAGCACGACATGTTCGACACCCGCCCGCCGGGCCGATGAAAGGATGCCGGCATCATCCCCGACGCGTGACACCAGGAACAACGCGGTCGCACCCTCGACCGCGGGCCGCAACGAGTCCGCATGCTGCAGATCGGCCTGGAATGGCTCGATCCCTTCAGGCAGCCCGGCCGAGGTTGCGTTGCGGGTCGCTGCTCGCACGCGGATTTCACCATGCTCAGCCAGTCGTGTCAGCAGTGATCTGCCGATGTTGCCAGTCGCGCCGGTCACCAGAATCGTCTTCGCCGACGTTTGCGTGTTGATCATGGACGCAAAGCTAGAACCTCAACATAAGTTCAGGTCAAATGATCTGCGGCAACACGACCCTCCACACGCACCCAACGCCTGAGCATCACGGGGAGTGAAGGATTCGGGCAGCGCGTCGCGGTCGCCAACGCCATAGAGGCCGCCTGTTACTTCACTGACCGGTCTATATTGACGACTGTCGATACATAGCCTGGTGCGCTGAATTGACATCTGTCAATATTGACGGATGTCGAAACAGGAACTTCCGGTAATCGCCTCCACCGGCTGCTGCACCACCACGCTGACCTCGCCCCTGGACGCCGAAACCGCGATCGATCTCGCGGCCGCGTTCAAAGCGCTCGGCGATCCGGTCCGGCTGCGGCTGCTGTCGTTGATCGCGGCCATGGGCGGCGAAGAGGTCTGCGTTTGCGAGCTCACGCCCGCTTTCGACCTGTCGCAGCCGACGATCTCCCATCATTTGAAAGTGCTGCGCGAGGCCGGGCTGCTCACCTCCCAGCGCCGCGCGACCTGGGTATACTACCGGGTCGTTCCCGCTGCGCTGCAACGACTTTCCGACATCCTCGCCCCGGCCGGGCTGAGCGTCTCCACGCCGGCATGAGCGACACCACCATGCCGCCGCTAGCACGGCGGCTGGCGGCTGAGGCCACGGGCAGCGCCGCGCTGGTCGCGGTCGTCGTCGGCTCCGGCATCGCCGCCCAGCAGCTCTCGCCGAACGACACCGGCCTGCAGCTGCTGGAGAACTCCACTGCCACTGTCTTCGGTCTCGCCGTCCTGATTCTGGTCTTCGGGCCGGTCTCCGGGGCACACTTCAACCCCGCTGTTTCCCTGGCTGATTGGCTCGCGGGACGACGCACCGGCACCGGGCTTCCTGTAACTCAGGCCGCCGCCTACTGCGCGGCCCAGACCCTCGGGGCGATCGTCGGGGCGGTCGTGGCCAACATCATGTTCGACCAGGCCGCTGGGCAGATCTCCACTCATCACCGCATCACCAGCGGGCACCTGATCGGCGAAATCGTCGCCACCGCAGGGTTGATCGCGCTCATCTTCACCCTGGCACGCATTGGCCGCACCACGCTGGCGCCGGTCGCGGTCGCGGCCTGGATCGGCGCGGCCTACTGGTTCACCAGCAGCACCTCGTTCGCGAACCCGGCGGTCACGATCGGGCGGATCTTCACCGACAGCTTCGCCGGGATCGCGCCCGCGTCCGCACCGGGATTCATCGCCGCGCAGCTGCTGGGCGCGTTGCTCGGACTCGGCGCGGTCGCGGTCTTCTATCCCGCGACGCCCGCGGCCGCCGACGACATCGTCATCCCCCACTCCGACACTGCTCGCTGAAAGGTCCACCACCGCAATGAGTTCCACCCGCCCGAGCGTGTTGTTCGTCTGCGTCCACAATGCCGGACGCTCCCAAATCGCCCATGGCTTCCTCACCCACCTCGCAGGCGATCAGGTCGAAGTCCGCTCCGCCGGAACAGCACCCGCCGACACCATCAATCCCGCCGCCATCGAAGCCATGGCCGAACTCGGCATCGACATCACCGCCCAGACCCCGAAAATCCTCACCGCCGACACCGTCGAAACCTCGACCATCGTCATCACGATGGGCTGCGGCGACACCTGTCCCTACTTCCCCGGCGTCTCCCACCGCGCCTGGGAACTCGACGACCCCGCCGACCAAGGCCTCGACGCCGTCCGGCCCATCCGCGACCGGATCGAGGCCCACGTCCGCGCGCTGATCGCCGAACTCGGCCTGGGCTGACAACCCGAGGGCCCTCGCCGGACTGACGACACTCTCCCAACCGATCCCATCACTCGTTAGACCGGTCGGTACTATTCGAACGATTGTCGAGCAACGTTCGAGTTCGCGAGAGGACCGGCGATGGCGACGAGGCGGCAGTGACGGGGCTGCCGCGCTATGCGCCGATGCTGGCCACTGCCGGCGTCGTTCCCCGTGACGACATCGCCTGGAACTACGAAGTGAAATTCGATGGCATCCGCGCGACCTGCTATATCGCCGATGAGCTGCGGATTCTGTCTCGCAACGACAAGGACATCACCGCAGCCTGGCCCGAACTCGCCGCGCTGGCACCGGCGAACCCGCCCTTCATCGTCGACGGCGAAATCGTCGCGCTCACCGCAGACGGACGATCCTCCTTCGAAGCCCTGCAGCCGCGGATGCATCAACGCAACCCGGCCACCATCCGCGCCCTGGCCACCACCACCCCGATCACCTACATGATCTTCGACCTGCTCCACATCGACGAGCGTTCCCTGATCGACCTGCCCTATCAGCAACGGCGAGAACTGCTCGAACAGCTCGGCCTGCGCGGCCCATACTGGCAGACCCCGCCCCGCCTCAGCGGCCCCGGCGCAACCGTTCTCGACGCAGTCTGGGTCGAGCCCGAACTCGTCGGCGAGGTCACCTTCATCGAATGGACCGGCGACGGGCGACTACGGCACCCTTCATGGCGCGGACTGCGATTCGACAAGGACCCACGCGATATTCGGCGAGAGCCATAGGGCGTCGGGCTTGCCAAGTTCAGAGAAGAATGCCGTCGAATTCGACCTCGTAGCCCCAGCGGTCACCATCGCCGGGGAGGGTACCCGCCATCGCCCGCATTGCCGCGTAGTGCGGCAGCCTCGTCACACCCGCCTCGTCGCCATCGCCGGTCCCCTCGCGAACTCGAACGCTGCTGACAATCAGCTGAATAATACCGACCGGTTGAGCCAGCGAGGGTGGGCGCAAGAAGAGTGATTCCTCTCCGGATGAGTGGGTCCGGACCTGATCCGGGCCTGCTCAACCGGAGAGGAATCCCGAGCATCTGGAGTTCTGTTGAGTGTCGGCACATGGCATCTACCTCCATTTCATGGTCGCGACCGAATCGACGGATCTAGCTGAACAGCCTGGTGACGAAGGCGTTCATATTGTCCCGAACCCGCTCGATCTTGGTCTCCTCGGTGATCAGATCTTCACGGTACCGATTGCCGAGCGCGGGCGTCCGCTTGCCGCGCGCGTACAGCGAACACGCCAAATCGGTGCACATGCAGGTACCGATCGAGTTGCCCCGACGTCCGGATTCGCCCGCCTTGTGCGCGGTCATCAGCGAGACGCCGCGACCGGTATGCGAGGTCAGGCAGATCGCGCACATCTGGGTACGACCGGACCCGCCGGTTTCGTAACGCAGCGCGATGCCGACGATGCGATCGTCCTGCGGCACCACGAGATAACCGCGGCCCGGAAGCGATGGATCGCTCCACCCGAGGAAATCCAGGTCATCCCACGGTTGTGCGCCCAGATCCCCCGGCACCGGCAACTTCTTGGCGATCGTCTTGGAACAGTTGATGAACGACGACCTGATGTCGCGTTCGGTGACGGCTTTCATGACGGCATCGACTCCTTCGATCGATCGGTTGACAAATCGACGCGACGCTACAGCCCGTCATCAGCCTGGGCAATGGAATTTCGAGCCGCGCTCACACGCGCCGCATCACCGAGACAACCTTCCCCAGCACCACAGCCTCGTCACCGTCGATCACGTCATAGGCCGGATTCCGCGGTTCCAGATAGATATGCCCGTTGCGCCGCCGATAGACCTTGACCGTCGCCTCCCCATCGATCATGGCGGCAACGATGTCACCGGAATGCACCTCATGCTGTTTGCGGATAACCACCAGATCACCGTCGCAGATAGCCGCATCGATCATCGAATCGCCGCGCACACGCAGACCGAAAACCGTTCCGCGACCGACGAGTTCACGCGGCAGCGTCATCATGTCGTCGGCGTGCTCCTCGGCGAGGATAGGCGTACCCGCCGCGATATCGCCGACGACTGGTACCGCGACCGAATCATCCGACTGCTCAGCAACCACCGACATCTGCAGGAACCCACGCACATCGATCGGTCGCGACATGGTTTCGCCGCGTCGCAGAAATCCCCTGTCCTCCAGGGACTTCAGATGTTTCGAGACCGAGGAGGAGGATCGGAGGCCGACGGCATCGCCGATCTCCCTGGTATTCGGCGCGTACCCGTACCGCAGCACCCAGTCCCGAATCGTGGCGAGGATCCGCTGCTGGCGCGGCGGCAGGGTCGAGGTGTCGAGGTGCTCGAAGGCATCCTGGTCGTATCCGGTCACCCGGGAATCCTAGATGTGCGCGCAAACAATTCCCGCTTTGTCACCGGACCCGCCTGGGAAAACTTCCCCGCCGAGCAGGTATGACAGTTCGCGTCGCGCTACTCGTCATGCCGCGACGTAGCCACCTCCAGCGCCGGCCGAAGGGGTTGCGATCACGCAGAATTTATTACGCCCATCATGTCTTCGACCGGAGCGGTGCTGAACCGTAGCCGATCAGGCGCAGCCGCCGGGAACGACCAACACCCCGACAGCACCGACACCGAGGTGAACACCGAGGGTCGGCCCGAACTCCGCGATGATCAGTTCACCGATACCCGGCACCAACTCGCGCAGTTGGGCAGCAACGGTATTCGCGGCGTCCTCGGCACCCAGGTGTTGTACGGCAACGGCGGCACCGTCGTCACCGGCCGCATCCACCGCTGCCGCAACGAGTTTGGCGTAGGCCTTGGAGCGCGTCCGAACCTTTTCGCGCAATTCCAGACGGCCCTCGACGATCTGAAGCAGCGGCTTGCTGACCAGTTCGCTACCGAAAAAGGCCGCGGCGCTGCTCAATCGGCCGCCGCGGCGCAATTGTTCGGTGCGGTCCACCAGGATGAAGGTGCGTGATCGGCTGGCCGCCGCGACGGCGGTGTCATAGACGACATTCAATGTCGCGCCGCTGTGCGCGCGGCGCGCGGCGGCGAGCACCGGCAGGCCGGTCGCCAGACCGGCGCCGAGTGAATCGACCAGCCGGACCCGGTCGGCGCCGTCCATATCGCGGACCGCCTGTCGTCCCGCCTCCCAGGTGCCGGAAAGTTGGCGCGAAAGATGTACCGCGACAACGCCATCCCCATTGCTACGGTCCAGAGCCTGCTCATAGACCGCGCGCAGCTCACCGGGTGAGGCCGCCGAGGTCGTCACGGTATTCGAGCCGTAGTCGATTTCGATGACGTCGGCACCTTCACGGATGGTGCGGTCGCCGACCAGAACATGCAGTGGGACAACGGCAATGTCCAATTCACCGATAAGTTCGGCACGGAGACTGGCGGACGAGTCGGTGACGACCACAACGGCCACGGACTACCGAACCTCCTGCAAGGTCTTCACCATCGAATTCGCCACTGCGGTATGTCCGGCCCAACCCCAGTGGATGCCGTCCGGATTCGCGTCGCCGGAGAAGATGTCCTCGTGCACTGCCTCCGCGAGATCGACCAGCGGGACGGATGTCTCGGCCGACCATGCGCGCAGCGCCTTGACGGCGGGCTCTCGACCACTGTGCACATGCCCGTAGGCGGCACAGTTGTGTACGGACGGCAGCACCGCGACGACCGGCAGATCCGGACGCAACTGGGCCAGCGCTTCGCGCGCCTGCTCCAGGTAGTCCACACTCACCTTCGGCGGCAAGGCCACGGGGCGACCGAGTTTCGACAGCTTGGGCTGCAACCAGTTGTAGGTCGCACGGACCCCGCGACGCAGCACCGGCGGACGCACATAGCGAATCAACTCGCGCAGCGCGGTCGGCAGCGGCGAGGGCAGGCTGTCCATGCCGCCGACCGCGAAGACGACCGCACCCGCGCGCGGCACCGCGGCCCAGACGCGGGGATCGCCGATGAGCGCCCAGTACGCGTCTCGGCAGGTCCAACCGATCCGCCCGATCAGCTCGACATCCCAATCGAGTTCAGCGCCAACCAGATTCGGCCAGATCTTCGGATGGTCCGCGGGCAGACCGCCCTTCGGACCGAAGTAGGAAAGCGAGTCAGCGATCACCAGCAGCACTGGGCGATCGGGCGCATCGGTCGAGGTAACCGATTCGAGAGCGGGTACCGATTCGGGATCGTCGACCAGCGAATCCGCCGGGGTAGTGGACTCGTCACCGCTCGTCGAAACCGCGGCGGCAGTGATGGATTCGTCTGTAGAGGCAGCGCCGACCTCCGACTCATCGGTCGACGCCGCGATACTCGTACCGGAAACTGCCGCAACACCTTCCGGTGGTTCACTCGCTGGTTCCGCGGGCTCCACGCCGGTTCCGAACACGGTCGCGGGTACGGCGGG
>FTJU01000474.1_pt3 | contig 42916 bp, 43 predicted proteins | sample 1658961 | NCBI WGS metagenome assembly FTJU01 (sample SAMEA3914878, study PRJEB12502) | metagenome | biome: forest; material: soil | place: USA | collected 2012-03-12 | depth 0.3 m | reverse complement strand
CCGCAGGGCAGGCACGGATCGAAGCTGCGCACCGTGCGCATGATGTCGATGCCCTTGAAGTGCTCCCGGTCGTTCTCCTCGAAGATCGGCTGGCCCTGGACCGCGTCCTCGTAGGGCCCCGCCGTTCCGAAGGAGTCACGCGGACTGGCGTTCCACGGCGTCGGCGGATACGGGTGGTAGTTGGCGATCTTGCCGTCCCGGATGACCATGTGGTGCGACAGCACACCGCGCACCGCCTCGGTGAAGCCACAGCCGATGCCCTCGTCGGGCACCTCGAAGTGCTCCCAGGTCTTGGTGTTGCCCGCCCGGATCTCCCCGAGCGCCTGCTCGGCGAAATGCAGCGCGCATGCCGCCGCGTAGGCCTGGAAGTAGGTCCGCGCCCGGTCGCGTTCGATCGTATTGCTGCCGTGCGTCGGAATCTTCCATTCCAGGGTGACCGGGCCCTTCAACGCGGTCTTGGGCAGGTTGATTTGCACGCTGGATCCGGTGGATTTGACGTAACCGATGTCCACCAACCCGGCCAGCGCCGTCGTCCACAGGCGCGCCAAGGGCCCACCTCCGGTGTCGAGTGCGAGATGGTCCTTACCATCGAACCAGCGGGGGGACATCACCCAGCTGTACTTGTCGTCCAGGTCGCGCTTCTGCGGTCTCGGGTTGGTGTGCTGATTCCACGGGTGGCGCCGGTCGACCGGATTGCCCAGCGGATCGGTCGTGACGAACATTTCCTGATCCGTCCAGTCCTCGTAATACGAACTGCCCAACAGGATCCGGAGGCCGAGATTGATATCGACCAGCGAGGTGGTGATCAGCTTCCCATCCACGACGACGCCGGGGGTGACGAACATCCGCCGACCCCACTGCTCCATGTCCTTGTAGTCGAAGTTGCACACCGCGGGATCCTGGAACGATCCCCAGCAGCCGAGCAGTGTGCGGCGCAGACCGACCTGCTCGTAGCCCGGCAGCGCCTCGTAGAAGAAGTCGAACAGGTCGTCGTGCATCGGCACGACCTTCTTCATGAACTCCACATAACGCATGAGCCGTGACATGTAGTCGGTCATCAGCTGAATCGTCGCGACCGTGCCGACCCCGCCGGGATACAGTGTCGACGGGTGCACGTGCCTGCCCTCCATGAGGGAGAACATCTCGCGCGTATACCGACTGACCTGCAGCGCCTCCCGATAGAACTCACCGCTGAACGGATTCAGCGCCCGCATGATGTCGGCGACGGTGCGATAGCCGTGCTCACCGGCGTGCGGCGCCTCGGCGCGCTCGGCGCGCTCGAGCACGCCCGGATTGGTCTCGGCGACCATCTTCTCGCAGAAGTCCACCCCGACCAGGTTCTCCTGGAAAATATTGTGGTCGAACATGTACTCGGCGGCCTCGCCGAGATTGACGATCCACTCGCCGATGGGCGGTGGTTTGACCCCGTAGGCCATGTTCTGGCAGTAACACGAGCAGGTCGCGTGGTTGTCACCGCAGATGCCGCAGATGCGGCTGGTGATGAAGTGCGCGTCGCGTGGGTCCTTGCCCTTCATAAAAATCGAATAGCCGCGGAAGATCGACGAAGTGCTATGGCACTCGACCACCTCACGACTCGAAAAGTCGATCTTGGTGTAGATCCCCAGGCTGCCGACGATCCGGGTGATCGGATCCCAGGCCATCTCTACCAAGGATTCGGGTTCGATCTTGCGAAGCGACGGATCGGGAATGATCTCTGTCATCGAAATATCTCCCTACCAGGTGCGTGTGGCGCCGGATTCGAGCTTCCCGCCCTTGTGCCGCCAGCGCGGTTCCTTGTCGACGGTGCGGCCGGTGATGTGGCGAAGACTGCGGATCACCGACCCGTACAGCCCGGAAGCGGTCGAGGAGATCTTGCCGCCCGGCGGTTCGTCCATGAATGGCATGAATTTGTCCGGGAATCCCGGCATCGTGCAGCCGATGCAGATGCCGCCGACATTCGGGCACCCGCCCACGCCATTGACCCAGCCGCGCTTGGGCACGTTGCATTTCACGACCGGACCCCAACAGCCCAGCTTCACAATGCATTTCGGCGATCCGTACTCCTCGGCGAAATCACCCTGCTCGTAGTAACCTGCCCGGTCGCACCCCTCGTGCACGGTGGCGCCGAACAACCACTTCGGGCGCAGCGCGTCATCGAGTGGAATCATCGGCGCCTGGCCCGTGGCCATGTAGAGCAGGTAGGTCAGGGTCTCGGACAGGTTGTCGGGCTGGATCGGGCAGCCTGGCACGCAGACGATCGGAATGCCGGCTTTGCTCTTCCAATCCCAGCCGAGATAGTCGGGAACACCCATGGCGCCGGTCGGGTTACCCGCCATCGCGTGGATGCCGCCGTAAGTCGCGCACGTACCTGCGGCGACCACCGCGATTGCCTTGGGCGCCAGCCGATCGAGCCATTCGCTCGTCGTCATCGGCTGACCGGTCGCAGGATTGTTGCCGAAGCCGCACCAGTAACCCTCTTCGTGCAGCTGCTCATTGGGGATCGACCCCTCGACGACCAGAACGAACGGATCGAGTTCGCCCCGATCTCCCTTGAAGAACCACTCCAGGAAATCGTCCGCGCCGCCGTTCGGACCGCATTCGAAATCGATGAGCGGCCAATGCACAGCGATCTTCGGCAAACCTGGGAGTGATCCGAGTGCGATCTCTTCGATGCTCGGCTGCGTGGCGGCGGTGAGAGCCACCGAATCGCCGTCACAGCTGAGTCCCGCATTGATCCAGAGGACGTGGATCAGCGTGTCTTCGGCTTTTACTGCTTCCTGAGTCGGCATCGGACTGCCACCTTCCGCAGCGGGGGCACGCGAATACCTCTGGGTTCAGTTTCAGCGACGCATCCGCGTGTGACTCTGATCACATGAGTCTAGGACTGAGAGTCAACGGCTTTCAAGACATCGGTGCGCCGACTGTTAGCCGGGCGGTGACCCAGTCGTACCAGTCGGCCAGCCCATCGCCCGTGGTCGCCGATACCGGAAAAATCAGTACGCCGGGATTCACCGACCGCGCGTACTCCGCGCATCGCTCCAGATCGAAGTCCACATAGGGCAGCAAATCGGTTTTGTTGATCAATACCAGCTCAGCCGCGGCAAACATGTGCGGATATTTCAACGGCTTATCGGTCCCCTCGGTGACCGAAATGATCACGACCTTGCCCGCCTCGCCGAGATCGAACAATGCCGGACAGACCAGATTGCCCACGTTCTCCACGAAAAGCAGGCTGCCCGGCTCCGGTTCCAGCGCGTCGAGCGCGCGCCGCATCATGTCCGCGTCGAGATGACAGCCTGCGCCGGTATTCACCTGCACGACCTTGCATCCCGTTGCCTCGATGCGCCGTGCATCCAACATAGTGGCCTGATCGCCCTCGATGACGGCCACCGGAACAGCTTCGAGCTCGCGGATGGTTCGCTCGATCAGGGTCGTTTTCCCCGCGCCCGGCGAGCTGGTCATGTTCAGTGCCAAGATCCGCTGTTCGCGCAGCCGCGCACGGTTCGCGACGGCGAGGTCGTCGTTCTTGGCGAGCACCTTCTGGTCGAGGGTCAGCGTGGTAAGAGCATGCTCGTGGGTGTGCTCGTGTTCATGTCCCGGACGATGCTCATGATCGTGTGGGTGATCGTGGTCCTGGATCCCGACGGTGATCACAGCGACCCCGTCGCCCTCGCATCCGCAGGTTCTGCACATAGCTCACTCACCTCCATCGATACGATTCGAAGTTCCCGCCCCGCAGTGATCTCGACATCGGCGCTGCCGCAATGACACAGCACGATGAGGTCGGGCAGGCGGAATTGCGCCCCGCATTTCCGGCAACGCCCCGCTCCGTCGACAACGCGCAGGTCCAGCCGCGCGCCCTGGGCGATCGTCCCCTCGGTGGCGAGCTCGAAACAGAACTGCATCGATTCGGGCACCACCGCACACAGCGCGCCCACCTCGACCGTCACACTGTGCACCGCGCGCCCGCGCGCATGCTCACCGACGGCGTCGACAAGGTACTGGGTTATCGCCATTTCATGCATCCCGACCTCGCCTTTCGACAAGCCCCGGGATGGATCCTACTCCGCGGACCGGCTGTGCCGGATACCTCGCCAACCCAGCGGGAGTTGTACGCGGCCCGCCCGGATATCGCCGATCAGGTGCTCGTAGCCGTCACGGACCTCGCTGAGATGGACCCACGCCGAGTGCCGAAGTTCCTCGCAGTCGCTGTGCAGTACTGTCCACCACGCCTCGGCGTAGGTCTTCGCGACATGACTGATCACCTCGCCGAAGGTGTGCGTGTGGCGGCGGGCGCACCGGCTGTGACGTACGTAGGACGCGGCCCAAGAGTTGATCTTGTCGATGATCTTCGCGATATCCGCGTGCAGCGCCGCCTCGGTGGCCTCCGGTGCACTGCGCCGTGGATTCACAACCGCCGAAATCAGCGCAGCGTGCAGATCGCCCAGTTCTCTCGCCCACGCGATCAGCGGAAACGGCTCGGTGAGACGCCCGATTCTCGATATTTTCACGCGCCGTGTCGCCGAAAAGGGCTACGACGGAACCAGCTTCAGTGATGTCGCAAGCGAACTGGGCATCTCGCAGGGCTTGATCATGCACCATTACGGCACGAAAGCGCGGTTGTGGGAAGCTCTGCATATTTCCTACATGCGGCGCCGTATCGATGAGGCGGAGCGAATTCTATCGGCCTTCGCTACGCCGACCGATCAGCTTGCCGCGCTGTTGCACGCGGCAATGCTGTATCAGGTGCACGATCGAAATCGGACCGTCGCATTCCAGCGCGAGGTCGCCCGGCTCGCACAGGAAGATGAGGATTCCGAGGGGCGCAAGCTACGTAGGCATTACATCGGCATCCTGCACGGTCTGCTCGATGCGGGCATCGCGTCGGGCGAGTTCCGGCCCGTCGACACCAGCATCCGGAGCCTGCTCATCTTCGGTGCCGCGCAATGGTCGTGGACGTGGTTCGAGCCGGAGGGGCGCAGTTCTGCCGAACAGGTCGGTGCCGAACTGGTGGATCTCACTCTCGGATCCCTGTTGGAAAATCGGGAATCGTTGCCGCGCCTCAGTGATCCCGATAGCGCACTCGTCGCAACGGTGATCGGCATTATTTCCGCCGAGCCGGGGGCCTCGCAAGCAGCGTGGGAGGAATGACCGCACTCCGGCCAGATTCCCTCCCGGAGCCGAGCGCGGGAGTGCGGGGGTCTCAGGGCCGGGCGATGATGAGCGGGCAGTCGGTGGCGTGCAGGACGGCTTGGCTGACCGAACCGAGAGTCATGCCGGCGAAGCCACCGCGACCGTGGCTACCGACGACGATCAGTTGGGAGTGTTCGGCCTCGGCGAGTATGCGTCTGGCTGGCCGATCTTCGACGACCACGCGCTCGACCTTCAGATCCGGATACTTTTCCGCATAACCGGCGAGGCTTTCCGACAGTAGTTCCTCTGCCTCTTTCTGCATATCGGCGCAGGAAGGGGAGCGGTTGAAGTCGGACCAGGTGAGCACCGCACGCACCGCGACGTTGCGATGATCGGCCTCGTCGAAGGCGATCTCGATGGCGCGGGTGGCGCTTGCCGTGCCATCGACACCGACCAGCACCGGGCCGAGCACCCGATCCGGTGTGTAGTTCTCGGGCTCGGGGATGACGGCGACCGGGCAGTGTGCGTGCCTGGCCACGGCGGTGCTCACCGAGCCGAGCAAGCTGCGGCGGAAGGCACCGAGGCCACGAGTGCCGACGACCAACATGCGGGCGTCCTTGGAGCGGTCGAGCAGGACCGGGATCGGCGGCGCCTCGACGACGAAGGTCTCGAGGTCGAGCTCGCCGATGGGTGCGGCTGCTGCGGTCGCGAAAACACTTGCTGAGGCAACGGCTGCGTTACCGGACTCCCGATAGCGGTCGTAATCGATCTGGTCGAAGGCGATTCCGGGCCCGAAGTCCATCGGGGCGCCGATGCCGTACACGATGTGCAGGGGCGCGTGATGGTGGACGGCATCGACCGCGGCCCAGCGCACGGCCTCGGCGGCGGCATCGGAGCCGTCGATACCCACCACTATCTCGGCCGAGGCCAGCCGGTGCCGATCATCGTGGTGCTGAGTGGTCATCAGTTGTGTTCCTTCGGGTAGATCATTGCCATGTTCCGTGCGCCTGGTCAGGCGCGACGAGTGTCATACCGGCTGTGGCACCGCCATCGATGACGAATTCCGATCCGGTCGAGAAGGTCGCCTCGGTGAGGATGAAGCCGACCATCGCGGCCACCTCCTCCGGCTCACCGAAACGTGGAAGTGGTTGTCCCGAAGCAACACTCGCGTCGAAGCCAGCGGTCATCGGGGTGTGAATCGGACCGGGGTGCACCGAGCAGACCCGGATCCCGGCATCGCCGAGTTCGAGTGCGGCGGCCTTGGTCAATCCGCGCAGGCCCCATTTGCTCGCCACGTATCCTGCGATCCCCGAGTAGCCCATCAGCCCGGCGGTCGAGGAGATATTCACGATGACGCCGCCGCCATTGGCGCGCAGCCGCCGGGCGGCCAGATGCATGCCGAGCCAGGCACCGAACAGGTTGACGTCCACGACATGGCGGAACATCGCGGGGGATTCGGACTCGATGCCGCCGAAGTCGAGGATGCCCGCATTGTTCACCAGGACGGCGAGCGGTCCGAGGTCTACTTCGGCATCGTCGAGCACCTGCCGCCATCCGGATTCATCGGTGACGTCGAGGTGTCGGAATATCGCTGCCGGGCCGAGAGATTCGGCCGTCGCCCGGCCCGCGATATCGAGGAGATCGGCCACGACGACGCGGAGGCCGGATTTGACGAGGACACCCGCGATGGCCGCGCCGATACCACGTGCGCCGCCGGTAACGACGGCGCTGCGGCCGTGGAATTCGGGCATGGTGTAACCCTCCCTTCGATGTCGGCCAAGTCCGAAACTCAGTCGATTTCGACGCTACGGCCGGGCAGTTTCCTCGCACAGTGCCGAACCGACGCTTGCCGAGGGACCTTCGACCATCGGCGAACCAGGCGGGGCGACGAACAGCATGGTGAGCCGCACATCGGCCGCTCGGTGCCGACCCGGCGCGGTCATGGTTTGTGCCAGCGGTAGTCGGTCACAGACCGGACGGATACGTCTCGGGCATCGTGCCCGCGATCCACTCGCTCGTCGGCGCCAGCGGCTCCAGTGCGGTGGTGTGGTCTATGTGGATGATTGCGTCGAACTGGTCGGCGGCCCTGGTGTGGAAGTAATGGCTCTGGCGTTCGGTCCCCGGTCGATAGACCACGCCGATCGCGCGCTGTAGCCGGGGCAGGCGCAGCAGTTCGCCGGCTTCGCCGGCCAGATCCGTGCGGAGTAGGAATTCCGGGTTGCCGGTATCGTGCAGCAGCTCCTCCAGACTCGAAGGCAAGGCGGTGCGGACGTTTTCGCGACGGGCGGGCCCACCCCAGTCCTCGGCCGCGGTTACCGTGCCGGAGCAGGTGCTGAAGCCGATGAGACGGCAGGCATCGCCGTGGCGTTCGCGCATCAGCTGCCCGAGGGTGAGCTGGCCTTCGCCGCCCATTTCGGTGGCGCGGGCGTCACCGACATGAGAGTTGTGCGCCCACACCACGGTTCGGGCAGGCGAGCGTTCCTCGGGCCGGCCGAGATGGGTGGCGAGTGCGTCGAGCGTGTCGGCCATGTGTTCGTCGCGCAGATTCCACGAGTACACCCGGTCACCGAACATGGCCCGGTAGTAGGCCTCGGCATCGCGCACCGACCAGGCATTGCGCAGCGCGTCGAACAGTTCGTCGGCGGCGAAGGGTTCCGATTCGCCCCGGGCGATCGCGACGCGCTGCAATTCCAGCAGCTGCCGGATCGCTTGGGCCTCACAGGATCTGCCCGCGCCGAAGGCGGCGGCGAAGCCGTATGACTGGGCATCGTCGCCCGCGACGTGGTCGAAACAGGCGTAGCGAATTTTGGCGCGCTGCGCCGCCTTCGGATCTACGCGGTCGAGGTAGTGGACGACCTCCTGCATCGAGCGATGCAGACTGTAGAGGTCCAGACCGTAGAAGCCGCTCTGCGGTGCGTTATCGCGCCGCTGCTCGGCATTGTGCTCGCGCAGCCAGGTGACGAAATCTCGGACCTCGGTATTGCGCCACATCCAGGCCGGGAAGCGTTCGAATCCGCGCAGCGACTGCTCGGCGGTGGTGTCGGTGCCGCGCCCGTGTACGTACCGGTTCACTCGGTAGGCGTCGGGCCAGTCCGCTTCGGCCGCGACGGCGGTGAAGCCCTTTTCCTCGATCAGCCACCGCGTGATCGCCGCCCTGGCCCGGTAGAACTCCTTTGTGCCGTGGGAACTTTCGCCGATCAGCGCGAATCGGGCGTCGCCGATCAGCTCCTCGAGTACTGGCGTGGGTGGTATACCGCGGGGTGCGTCGATGACTGCGGCCCGAATGGTCGCCGCGGCATCGATGCGTGGGACGGCGGTGCCGGTAGTGGATATGCTCAGCAGGGTGCGCACCTGCTCGTCGGTGACCTGCGTGAAGTCCCAGAACGAATCGCCGACCGCACGGAATGGGGTCGGCATGGTCGCACAGACCATTTCATCGACCGATGCGCCGAGCTCCCGGCAGGTCGACTCCGGTGCGGCGGGGACCGCGACCACGATCCGCTTCGGTTCGCCGTCGCGGATCGCTTCGATGGCCGCGAACATGCTCGCGCCGGTGGCCAATCCGTCGTCGACCAGGATGACCGTACGCCCGGCCACCTCGATCGGACCACGGTCGGCGCGATAGGCCGACTCCCGCCGGACCATCTCCTGGGCCTCGTCGCGCGCGATGCTGCGCACTTGATCGGCGGTGAGCCGCAGGGCGCGCACCATATCGTCGTTGAGGACGACGCGGCCACCGCTGGACAGCGCGCCGATCGCGAATTCCGGATGCCCCGGTGCGCCGAGCTTGCGCACGACCAGGGCGTCCATCGGCGCGCCGAGCGCCGCGGCGACCTCCCATGCCACCGGAACACCACCGCGTGGCAGTCCGAGCACCAGGACATCCGGATCGCCACGATAGTGTTCGAGCAGACCTGCCAGCACCCGGCCCGCCTCGTGCCGACCCTGGAAGATCGGTCGAGGTGGTTCCTGCTGCACTCGTGTATGGCTCATCGCAAGCCTTCCATCAGCTGGCCCCTCGCGGACCGAATTATCTTGTCAGGGTGTGGTATTCGGCGGTCGATACCGTCCGGTCGGGTGCGCGGGCAGACCGAGTGCGCTGCGTTGCACGGCCAGCGTCAGGTCCGTCGCGGTGACCACGCCGATGAGTCGACCGTGTGGATCTATCACTGTCACGACATCGAAATCGGGGCGCAGCACCACATGGGAAGCCACGGTGGAGAGCAATTCATCCCCGGATACCCGGGCCGTGGGCGGCAGCGGGCGGGCAAGTCCGCGTACCGAGGTGGTTTCGCGCGCTGCCGCGGGCAGCGCCGTGAGATCGGACAGCGCGAGTTCGCCGATCGGCCGACCCGTCTGGTCGATTACCGGGAATACCCGGTGATCGGCATGCACGAGCTGTGAGCGCAGCAGATCAGCCACGGACCATGTCGCGGGAACCGAGAGCGGATGTTCGGTCATGATATCGCGAATACGGGTGTCGCCCAGCCGGTGTCGCAGCCCGGCGGCGGTCAGTTCGACATTGGCCGCCGAGTACAGGAACCAGCCGAGCAGCATCAACCACAGCCCACCGCCCGCGCCGACCAGTAGCAGTTCGACGCCACCGAGGATCAGCAGGCCCAGTCCGACGATGCGGCCGCTGCGCGCGGCAATGGTGCTGGCGCGCAACCGATCTCCGGTGCGGCGCCAAATCAGTGCACGCAGTACGCGGCCACCGTCCAGCGGTGCGCCCGGGATCAGATTGAATACGGCCAACACGAGATTCATCACGGCCAGCCAGCCGAGCATCTCCGGCACCGGTCCGCTGACCACAGCCCCGAGCACGCCGGCGATGCCGAACAACGCGGCGCCGAGTACGAAGCTGCTGAGCGGTCCGGCCACTGCGATGCGCAGATCCGAGCGCGGGTCCTTCGGTTCGTCGCCGAGTTCGGATACGCCCCCGAGTAGCCACAGCACGACCATTTCGACGTGCGTGCCGCTGCGGCGAGCGATGATCGAATGGGCCAGCTCATGGCTCAGCAGGGAGACGAACAGGCCGACCGCGCCCGCCGCGGCGGCCAGCCAGACCGCTACCGAGTTCCCGTGCGCATCGGCGAGCGAGCGGCCGAGGAGATAGGTGAACAGGCCGAGGGTGACCAGCGTCGACCAGTTCGCGCCGATGCGAATGCCCGCGATCCGCCCCAGCGGGATCGTCGCGCGCAAGATGTCAGCGCTCCCTTGCCTCGGTGCCGACCAGACCCTCGGCGAGCAGAATGCGATGTGCCTGCTGGGCCGCTCGGGTCGACCGGTCGCTGTCGGATCTGTCGGATGGCATTCGCTCGAGTCCGCGTGCCAGCATTGCGACGGCGTCCCCGAGCGCCTGGATGCGATTCTCGAGCTGGGTGGTGGTTTCGACCGGAGGCTTGGTGGCGGCCGGTTCCCACTCGATCAGCGACTCGTCGACGGCGGGCTGCGCACCGCACAACACACCATACAGGTGCATCGGCAGGACCGCGAAGATCCGATTCAACTGCCCAGGAGAAAACAGCTCCGAGAGCGCGGCCGTGACCGCACCCGCGACCGTACCGACTTCGACCTCGTCGATGCCGGCCTCACGAGCGAATTGCCTGGTGAATTCGGCGGTACCGTGCCGGACCGGTACATGGCCGGGCACCCAGCCTTCGTAGTAGGCCCCGCGCAGGACCTCGGGCAGTTGCGCGCTCAGATGTGCCGAGCTGCTGACACTGATGCGGTCACGGACGGTGTGCAGCCAGGCTCGTAGTGCCCGGTAAGCGAAGGCCGGGTCGTCGGTATCGAGATTGTCGCCGACGGCGCGCAGCCAGTCGTGCGCGGTCTGCACGGCGGGCGCGAGGGGATCGTCGTGGTGCGGCATCGTTGGCCTCCTAGGAGCGTACTGGTGTTCTGGGTCCCAAGCCTGCGCTGTGAGCGGCCAGCGCCCTAGGGCCGAAGGATGCCTCGGAGAAGCCGATGGTCCCGCTTTCGGATCGACCGTCGCCGCTGGGTGATACGGCAACTCGGCATCGGTCCGTTCGTGCTACAGAGCAGTCCGCGATCTGCCTCATGGACGAAGCGAGCGCACCTCGAGTACCTCGTCGAGTGGTCGTCGAGGTGTCGGGGTCGGTTCGCTGTCCTCGGGTGCGATGCCGATGCGGATCACGACTTGGGGCACGTCCGGGTTGGGAATCAGATCGGCGATCACCGAACGGCTGGTGACAAGTTCGGTGATATGGGTGAGCGCGCAGGTGGCCAGGCCACGGGCCGTGCATTCGAGCAGCACCTCCGATAGTGCCTCGCCGGTACGCAGCCAATGTGCGGGGGCCTCACCGAGGGTGCTGAGCACTATCAGTCGGGACTGGTCCTCGAGCTGGCCGCGGCGCAGCGAATACGGCGCGGGGGGAAAGCTGCGACCGACATCCACGCTTGCCGCTTCGGCATCCGATGCCAGCGCCGCCGCGGGGACACCCTCTTTGATATCTGAATGTCCACTCCACCAATGCAATTCGGTCTGATACGGCACATCGTAGCGGCGCAACGCGGTGGCATATTCGGTGGCAGCGGCCACCCGGGACCGATCACTGTCGGCGACCTCGTCGACGGCGACATGATGTGGTCGCGCCAATTCGCGAATGGCGTCGAATACGTCGATCCAGCCGGGCGGAGCCAACATCGGTAACCGGTCGGTGCGGCGTTGGCGGATCGCGCGGATCCGGGCGGCGGTCGTATGCAGCGAGCCGGGCCACGGCCGGAACTCGAGTGTGGCCAAATGGTCCGGCGAATTCGGATCAGGGGTTCGGATTACGTCTGCGAACCAGCCCATCGACAGGAAGGCCAAGCGGGCGTGGTCGAGGACGGCACCGCAGCTGATCACCAATTGCCTGCCCAGGGGATCGGCTGAACGCAACAGTCGGTCGGCATCACTGAACAGATGCAATCGTTCGCCATCGAACACCCAGCGCCACGGCTGGGTGTTGTGCACCGAAGGGGCCCGGCAGGCGAGCATCAGCGCCATTCGTACAGTCCGCAGCTCGGGAGTGTCGGTACGGTCGCTTGCGTTCATGCCTCGAGTCTCGCCTTCGCCGCTTTACCCCACCACGGCCACTGCGCACCCATTCGAGGGTCAATGGTCACCGCATCCCACGTTGTCGATATCGTGCCCATCCCTGATCCACTGGCAGTCGGCCTATTCGTGCTTCATCGTCAGGACGTCGGTAAGGGGACGACGAGGGGTTGGTGGTAGGCCGACTTCGTCGTCGGGGGCAGTGCCGATGCGAATGAGTACCTGGGGAATCCCAGGATGAGGAAGCATGTTCGCGATGATCTTTCGGGCCGAAGGCATTTCGGTGATGTGGGTCATCGGGCAACTCGCCAGTCCGGCGGTCGTGCATTCGAGCAGCACCGCGGAGAGTGCTTCACCGGTGTGCAGCCACGCGGTGACGGATTCGCGGGGTGAGCTCAGTACGAGCAAGCGGGCCTGGTCTTCGAGGGTGCTGCGGCGGGCCGAATGTGGTGTGGATGGGAAGGTGCGGCCCACGCCGACACGGGCGAATTCGGCATCGGAGACCAGCGATTCGCGGGGGACGCCTTCCGGGTCGCCGGAATGTCCGGTCCACCAATGTAATTCGGTCTGGTATTCCATGTCGTAGCTGCGGGCCGCGGTGGCGTGTTCGGAGGCCGCGCTGAGCTTCGCGTGCGCGGTTTCGTCGAGGAGATCGAGTTCGAGGTCGTGGGGTGTCACCAGCATGCGCCCGGCGTGCAGGAGTTGGGGTAAGCCGGTTGGGGCGGACAGGGGCAGTCGGTCGGTGCGCCGCTGGTCCATGGCGCGGGCACGGGCGAGTACGCCGGTCGGTGGATCGGGCCACGGGCGGAATTCGACAACCGCGAGATAATCGGCGCGGTTGTCATCGGGCAGGCGCGTGGTATCGGTGTGCCAGCCCTTGGCGGCGAATACGGTGCGCACATGGTGCAGCATTGCGCCACAACTGATCACCAGTTGCCTGCCCAGCGGGTCCGCCGAGGTCAGCAGGCGGTCGTCGTCGCGGTACAGATGCAGCCGCAGGCCGTCGAATACCCAGCGCCACGGTTGGGTGTTGTGCAGTGACGGCGCTCGGCTGGCCATGCGCATGGCCGCCAGCACCGTCGGATGGTCCGGCACGGAACGTACGGAGGAGGGGCTGGTATCGGTCATACCCACGAGTGTCGCCAAGCACTGCGCCAGGTCGATATGGGCCTTGCGCCTGTTATCGAAGGTCCATGGTCACCCGCGGTCGACGTGGTCGGGGTACACGTCGATGGCGGGGTGTGGATCAGGACCTGCACACCAGAACCGGGCAGGTGGTGTGGTGCAGTAGGTCACGGCTCGTCGATCCGAACAGCAGCGCCGTCGCGGTCGGGTGGCCGTGGCTGCCGACGACGAGCAGTTGCACATCCGATGCCATCTCGTTCAGCACCGTGCGGGCCAGGCCGGGAACCGGCATTTCGATCACCTCGACATCCGGATATTCCGTGCGCCAGCCTGCCAGCGCTTCGGCCAGCAGGGTGCGTTCCTCCTCGCCGCGGTCGAGATGGTGGCCCACGGGTTCGATACGTGACGGCCAGCAGTGCACCGCGGTCAGTGGCACCCCGAGCGCTGCGGCGATCTCGAAGGCGTGCGCGACGGCCGGAATACTGAGTTCGGTTCCATCCACGCCGACCGCCACCGGCTTGCCGTGCGGAATCGGTCGGCCATTCGCGCCGCGCCACACTCCGACCGGGCAATGCGCATGCTGGGTGACACGAATGGTGGTCGGCCCGACCAGCCGCTGTCCGAAGGCTGTCCGTGCGCCGACCACAACGATGCGGGCACGTGCGCTCAATGCCACCAGCGCTTCGGCGGGAGGTCCCTTGGGGCGCACCACGCTGACGGTCAGCTCCGGATCGCAGGTGTGCACGAGTCGGCGGGTGCGATCGAGGGTTGCGCGAGCGGCATCCGACGATTGCGGCGAAGAATGGATATGCGCGGCCAATTGCTGTGCGGGCGTAACTCCATGTGGCAGCGCGTAGGTGAGCAGCAGTGATGCCCGCAGGGCGGAGGCCAGATAGGCCGCCCAGCGTGCCGCGTTCATCGCCGTGGGTGTTTCGTCCACGCCGACAACGATCATGTTGCGGTCGGCTCTGATACTCATCGTTGTGCACCCCTTGCCGTGAGTCGTGCCACCGCGGCTGATGCCGTGCGGTCCACTCTCGCCGCCGTGCGGTCGGCACGGTAGGGGCATTGGTGTTCGGTACCGAGGTCCTCGGTCAACCGGTTCGGGCGTCGGCGCCGGGCTCGCGCTATTGCGCTCCTTCGTCGGCCGATGCCGGAAGATGTTGTGCGCATACGGCTTCCACGAATTCACCAACGGTAGCGTCGGGCAGGCGGCGGGAAAGATCGGCCTCGGTGATGATGCCGACCAGCTTGCCCGCCTCGGTCACCGGCAGTCGTCGGATCCGATGCCGCTCCATCAGTGCCAGCGCGGCGTCGATGTCGGTGCCGATGTCGACGGTGTGCAAATCGTCGCCCTGCGCCATTTCGCCCGCAGTGGTCGTGCGCGGATTCGTGCCGGTGGCCACGCATTTGACGACGATGTCGCGATCAGTGACGATCCCGACCGGATGTCCCTCGCCATCGCAGATCGGCAATGCGCCGATATCGAGTTGACGCATCCGCTGCGCCGCGGTTTCCATGGTGTCGCGGACCGTAATGCTCGCGACATCGGGCTGCATGATGGCTTGTGCGGTGGTCATGGCGCGCTCCTTTCCGAATAGACCGTTCGCGCTCATCATCGACATGTCCAAGTGGATTAGGGAGGGCCGAAAGTCACCCCTGACGGGGGAATCGACATCGGTAGCGGTGGACCCCGCAGCGTCGGTGTGTTAGAGCCCGAGTCCTCGATTCCTGGGACCTTCGACCCTGTTCAGCGCTGTTGCCGCACAGTGAGACTGCTGAGATCGTCTGCCGAGGAGAGAGGTTGTCTGGTGAGTACGTCCGAGCTGTGGCCGACCAAAGAGTGCTCGAGTGAGTTCGCAGCAACCAGCTACCCTGGGCACGCGATTGTCGAACTCGATCGGGCGACGGCATTGGACCTGCTCGCGACCGTCCCGATCGGTCGAGTAGTGTTCAGCCGCAACGCTTTACCGGCGATTCGCCCGGTCAACCATCTGGTCGAGACGGACGGCCGCATCATCGTGCGCACCCGCCTCACCTCCACACTCACCTCGGCGGTGCGCGCCAACTCCGACGTTGTGGTCGCCTACCAGGCCGACGAGATCGACCCCCACCGGCGCTCCGGCTGGTCGGTCGTGGTGACCGGACTGGCCCGCCCGGTCACCGATCCCGAGCGCATCGCCCGCTACGAGCAACTGCTGCAACCATGGGTTGACCGCGTGACCGATACCGTCATCGAGATCGAGCCTTCGATCGTGTCCGGTATCCGGCTCGTCGACAAGGCCACGTAATCGGCCGGTGAATGACCGACTGGCCCACGGATGGGCGACATCGGGCCGTTCCGACGGATGCGGTCGGAACGGCCCGATGGCTTATCGCGTCGGTCAGACCTCCGACCGGGCCGCCGCAACCCCCTGCCCCGCGGCCGAGGACTTTCCCGAACCTCGGCTGCGGCTGGTACCGACGACAAACGGCCCGGCCTGATGGGACCGGGGTCCCTAGTCCGGGACGTCGGGTAATGATCGAATCGAAAGTGTCGGTGTCCCAACGAAAATGGAGCCAATCATGAGTTTGCTTCCCGCGCATCGCCGCGCACACTCGCTGTTTCCCGACCTGACCGAGTGGCTCGCGGGTTTCCCGACCATCGAGAACGTGCGCCCGTTCGTGGAGGGCCGTCTGCTGCGCGTCGAGGATGAGATGTCCGACGGCAAATACCTGGTGCGTGCCGAAATGCCGGGCGTTGATCCCGACAAAGACGTCACTATCACGGTCCGCGATAGTGTGCTCACCATCAAGGCCGAGCGCAGCGAAAGGGCGGAGACCAAGGGGCGTTCGGAGTTCAGCTATGGCTCATTTGTCCGTTCGATCGCCCTGCCCGCGGGCGCCGAAGAAGACGATATCGCCGCCTCGTACGACAAGGGCATTCTCACCGTTTCGGTGCCCATCGCCGAGGTTGCCGCGCCCGCCGAAAAGCACATTGCGATCAAATCCTCCAGGTGACGGCCACCGCGACGGCCGCCGCGGATCATGGTGACCCATTCGTACTGAAAGGGCACGGAATCCGATGTCCGACAAAAAGCATTCGTCGAGCATTACGGATCCGCACCTGGCGACCTCGGCCATGGTTGTCGTTGGCATCGACGGCACCGAGAGCGCGGACGTCGCGGTGCGCTGGGCCGCCGGTATCGCGGCGCGGCGCAGGCGCGGGCTCCTCATCACCCACGGCCTCGATCTGCGTGCGGCGCCGTGGGCACTGCACGCCAACGGGGTCGCGTTGCCATCGTTGATGGACGAATTCCGCGCTCGCGGTGCGCATCTCGTCGCCGCGGCAAGACAGCTCGCGCACGAAACCGCGCCGGAGCCGACCATCACCACCGAGGTGTCCGATGCGAACCCGGCCGAACTACTGGTTCGGCAGTCGCGGACAGCACATATGGTCGTAATCGGTGTCACGCCGGGTATCGGCTCCCTGCGCCATCTCGGTTCGCCCCTGCTTGCCGTGGTCGCTCACGGCTCCGGCACCGTCGCGGTCGTGCGCACCGGGGATCCGGCACAGCCGCCACGAACCGACGGTCCGGTCGTGGTCGGCATCGATGGCAGCGCGGCCGATCAACCCGTGATCGGCGCGGCATTCGCCGAAGCGGCCGACCGCGATACCGATCTGGTCGCGGTGCACGCCTGGAGCGACCTCGACTTCGCCGAGTTCGCCGGATACGACTTCCTCGACATTCCAGACGAGGACATCGCGACCGCCGCGATGGTGCTGCTGGCCGAACGCCTCGCCGGCTGGCAGGAGAAGTTCCCGGACGTGCGGGTGGCCCGCGAGGTCTATCCGTCCGACGCGCGGACGCACCTCATGGAGTGGTCGAAGAGGGCGCAGTTGGTCGTGGTCGGCAGTCGGGGCCGTGGCGGATTCATCGGCCTGCTGTTCGGTTCCACCAGCAATTCGCTGGTGCAGCACGCGTACTGCCCGGTGCTGGTGGTACATCCCGAATAGGTGGTGACAATGCCCGAATCCGCTGACCCCTTCGCCCATGCCATGCACACCGCGCATATCTGGCTGCGCCGCATCACCGACGATCTCGCGACCGAGGACCGCGCCTTCGCCTATCGGGTGACTCGCGCCTGGCTGCACACCGTGCGCGACCGTCTCGAGGTACCTGGTGCCGCGCATCTGAGCGCGCAGCTGCCGGAATTGCTGCGCGGGATCTTCTTCGAGGGCTGGATGCCTACCAAAGTGCCGGTCTCGCATGGTGTCGCGGAGTTCGTCGCGCAGTTCGCGGCGGAGGCGGGGGTAACCGAGGACGAAGCCGCCGGTCTGGCTTGGTTGGTGACCGACGCACTGCGCGACCTCTGCTCACCGGGGCAGTTGGATCGCGTTGCCGCCGTATTCCCGGCTGACCTGCGCAATGTGCTGTTCGGCGTGAATACCGGTCCATTCGATGAGGAAATCGACGAAGACACGCTCGACAAGATGTGAGCGTTCAGCCCTGCTGTTGGCTGATCGCCGCGCCCCGGCCGGACCGCCGATCAGCGGCGCACCAGCCCGGATTCGATACAGAACACCGGATAGTCCGAGGCGATCCGCTCATAGTCGGCTCGATGCCCCGCAGCGGGCAAAGGTCATCGGTCGGCACAGAACGGCAGCGGGCGAGTGCGTCTCGGGCGTCGTCATGAGTCCAGTCCGACCGGTGGGCTCATTCCGCGCCATTCCCGCTCCAGCGCCGCATAGCGGCGGGTGCGCAGCAGCTGGGCGGTGCCGTAACCCAAAAGGATTGCGCCACTCCAGATTGTGGCGAGCACCAGCGCGCCGATGCCGATGCCGCTGGTGGCGGCGTTGATGGGCCGAACCGGCGGGGTGGTCACTTTGCCATTCGCGTCGAGCCACACTCGTACCTCATCGCCCGGCGCGGACTTGGCGGGCACCTCGGTGGTTGTCGTACCAGAACGACCGTTCTGACCCCAACGCACGGTCGCGTCGTATCGTCCGGTGGTCGACCCGTAGGCGTCGACCGTCACGATCCGTTCCGGCTTCGTCGTGATCGTCGCGGGTACAGCGACTTTCATGGCGTTCTCGACCCGGATGCGGCTGGCCGCCGCGGTGTAGCCCGCGGTACCCGCCGCGCCCGCGACCGGCACCGCGACGAGCATGGCGATGATCGCGAACAGCCACACCAGTGCCTCGACTCGGTCCGATACACGCATGAGCGAACTGGTGCGCCACGGTCGGCGCCGCCACAAGCGGGTCGACATGGATGGGTATTCCGACATTTCGGTCACCTCTTACCCTGTGTCATGGCGTCCGGCTCGGATATCGGTTCCGACGCCAGGTCCGGATGCGACAGCTCATTCCGAAGTGCCGCGAAGCGGGCCGCGGCGCGCTGCTCTCGCTCGTGCAGCTGCACACTGCTCAGCACATAGGAGTCGGGGCCGGGGAAAGTCAGTGCCCGATGCCCGGTATCGGACCAATGCACCAGGTAGGGCGGCGAGCCATCGGGTGAATGCACCTCCTCGATGAGGCCGCGCCGAGTCGGGCCGCGGTTGGCGCCGCCCTCGACGATCAGCCAGTCTCCCGGTTGTGCGTGCATGAGGTGGACCTCCGAGTTTTTCAGGCTGCGGTGCGCAGGATGCGGGCGAGGAAGCCGCCGACGATGCCGTCGGCACCATGAGCACCGTGCACTGTCCGGGCTGCCACAGCGGGCTGGCGAACGCCACGAAAACGAACAGCCCGGCCAACCAGACCCGGGCGGTCGCACCGATCCACCGGCCCGCGCCGATTACGAAGTGGCGCAACACAAACCATTGCCAGATATCGAGCGACAAGACCACCGCTGCCGGCACCAGCAGCCATGGCGACCACGGATCGAGTCCGGCACCGGTCAACACCCGGATCGCCCCGGTCGACCAGGCGATCAATGCCCCGAGTGCGGGAGTGCAGTGCCGACAACACCAGGGATGCGCCGAATCCCGGTGCCCGATAGCGAGTCGCGCTGGCCATCATCATGTGCCAATCGTCACGCCGCCGCGTTGTCAGGCGACAGGACCGAATGGCATCGACTCCGCAGCCAGAGGACCTTTCGGCTACAGCGGGCGCACCACCTCATCCAGTGGGCGTCGCGGCGTGAGTGGCACCTGCTCGGCACTGGTCGCCGCCCAGCCGATCCGAAGGATCAGCTGCGGGTAACCGCTATCGGACAGCACATCCGCGCGCACCAAGTCGCGAGTGCTCGCCAACTCCATCGGCTCGGTGAGCGGGCAGGTGGCCAACCCGAAGGTGGTGGCGGCCAACAGCATCGCGCTGGTGGCCTCGCCCGCCCGCAACCGGGACAGCGGATCGTCGACGATGGTGTGCACCAGCAGCAGCACGCCGCGGTCATCGAGGTCGTGGAGTACCGCCTCGGTCAGTTCAGAGCTGTGGAACTCGCGGGTCAGCGGGTCTGTAGCCGTGACGGCACTGCGGGCGGGCACGCCCTCCGGGGCGATATGCCGCCCGCTCCACAGGGCCAGTTCGGTCTGGTACGCGGCATTGCCGTGATGCATCCGCGCGGCTTCCTGGAATGCCTGTACCAGTCTGGTTCGGGTGGCGCCGCCCACGATCTCGCGTACCAGTGCGCCCTCGGCGATACCGGCTTCGACAATGTGCTCGGTGTGCGTCGGCGGGACTTCCCAGGAGGTGACGCGCCGCCGATCGGTCCGGCGCCGGGTAATGGCTCTGGCCACCGCGATGACGTCGGCGGTGGGTGTGGTCTCGGTGAATTCGATGGAAGCGAGGTGTTGAGGCTCGGCTGGATTCGGGAACCGATGCACCACCGTGTGCCAACCGAACGATCGTGCCGCTACTCGGAAATGATGCAGCGCCGCCCCACAGCTGAGCAGCAGATCTCGCCCGTCCGGGTCGGCCAGGGGCAACTGCCGGGTCTGGTCGGTGTACAGGTGCACCGTGCGGTCGCCGACGCGCCATTGCCATGGCTGGGTGTTGTGCAGCGACGGTGCGCGCACGGCCAGCGCCAGCGCGGACCGCACGGTATCGGGATCGGGATGCGCTTGGGCCATTGCCTTCACCTTTCGTCCTCGGATTCGAGGGTCAACCGTTCGTCGCCTCGCGGGTCGAGGTGTGTCCCCGCAGGATTTCAAGCTGGCTCACGTACTCCTCGCGGTCGATCTCGCCGCGGGCGAACCGTTCGGCCAGCAACTGTTCGGCGGCGGGAGCTTGCGAGGTGGGCGGTCGGCCGCCGTAGGGCTGTGCGGCGGATCGGACCAGCAGTACGAAACCCGCGATCAGCAGTCCCCAGAACGCCACCATCCCGATGCCCATCCAGGCGTAGCCCCACCCGCTCATATCGTGGTCGTACCAGAACATCATTGCGATGCCATCTCCTCGAGGTGGGTCGGGCCCAATACCCGGCCCGCTGCACATCGTCGAATTCAGCTTGTACTGCGGACCGACACCGGGGCAGGGGAGAAACGCCCTGCCTACAGGGCCGATGGTCAATCGGTCGACGGTCAGAGGTGCGCGCTGACCCGGGCGATACCGTCCTGGCGAGTGCACGATGACCGGGATCGATGTCGATGATGAGGCGCATCATCTTCGAATTGGTCGGCCTCAGATCGGCGACGAACCGCTCGATCCGGCGATCCCGCGCCAGCGCCGCCAACGGTACAGCAGATCCGTGCCAACGCCTTGCTCCGGCGCATCGCGGGCGACAACCAACGCGACCTCCGCCGGCCTGTGGATGAGTGCGGGGACGCGGGGACGCAGCCGCACCATGGCCTGGGCAGGGCGAAATAGTGATGGTGAGTGGCTGGCCTCGGTAGCGAGGGTGAAAGCGGTCTCGGGCAGTTCGTCCGGCAGTTCCAACTGACTCTTTACACCATGTAGCCCCGCTGCGGGGGACAGAGGAATTGAGGGCACCGCTGCGATGGTGAAACGGGCATGGCGCCCCTTAAGGTCGGAGCGGGGTCCTCACCCCTGCGAGAGACGTTGTCGCGCAGCGGATGTGTCGAGCAGGGCTGCGCTGAATTCGGGCGGAGGATAAATGTCGGCAATTGCAAGGCGGTATCGTCGATCGCGCGTCGGGCAGCGCACGGGCGGGGCGGTGTTCGTGCTGGCCGCCGCGGTGAGCGTGGTGGCCGGGTGCTCGAGCGACTCAGGGAATTCGGCGGCCACGTCGGTGCAGCCGTCGACGAGCGTAAGCCGCACGGTGGCCGCGTCGACGACTTCCGGTGCGCCCGTGACGACTCCGGGTGTGGGGCAGCCAGCGGGCGGGTCGGTGCGGCAGGATGTGCCCCAGCAGGCGCAGGCGGGCGCACCCATTGCCGATCCAGCACCGGGCGGGGACGCACCCGCGCCCGACAACTACGTCAAGTGCACCGACAAGATCAACTATGCCGGTGACCCGCGCAGCAACGCGGAGATCAATATTCTCGGTGAGCAACAAGGGCATTGCCCCGACCCGATCGTAGCCACCACGTCTGCGCCAGCCTCTCCCACGACCGAACCCGTGACCACGGCCCCCCCGACCACAACTACGGCGGCCACCACGCTGCAAACCACTTCACTCGCACCGACAACCACGGCCGCGCCCGCGACCAACTAGGAAGTTGACGACCGGGTCACACGCCTGCGGACAACTGGCGGCGATTGCGTGGATGTCGCAGCCAGAGCGTTGCCGCGATGTCACCGATCGAGCGTCGCAGCGCGGAGCAGGGCCGCTCCATCGCCGAGCACGGTATCGAGCGCCCGGTCTTCGGCCCTGTCCTATTTTTGATGGTGACGGGTCAGGTCCTACCTCAGCAGGATTCGGTACCGGAGAAGCAGAAAGCCGGTGCGCCCGGTCGGCACCCGGAGATTTTACGAGACACAGCAGCTATGGTGCGCTTGACCCGATGCGTGGGCTCAGTGCCTTAGGTCCTGGTGGCTGAGGAGCCACGCCTGGGACAAATGCCCCCGGCGTGCGGTGCTCGCGTCGGTTGCCGGCGGGGGTGAACGCGCGCCGCTCGCGCATTCGCGCGAATGCGAGAATGCGCGGGTGATCGATACCGATCTGCCGCGAGTGCTGATCGTCGAGGACGACCCGCAACTGCTGGCGATGCTCCGTGCGCTGCTCACCGAGGAGGGCTATCGGGTCGATACCGCCAGAGACGGCCAACAGGGCCTGCATCTCGGTCTCACGCGCGAGTACGACGCGATGCTGTTCGATCGGGGGTTGCCCGCAATCGATGGGCTGGATCTGCTGACGCGGCTGCGAGTCCGCGGCATCATCACCCCGACGTTGATCCTGTCCGCGCTGGCCAATCCGGCGGATCGGGTGGCAGGACTCGACGCCGGCGCCGAAGACTATCTGGGCAAGCCTTTCGATGTGACGGAATTGCTCGCCAGACTGCGCGCTTTGCGGCGCCGGCACCTGGATGTCGCGCGTTCGCTGCCAGTGCCGAATGGGCGTCTCGAACTGGACAGCCGTTGTGTCGTGTCAGCCGATACCGCGGATGTGGTGCGGCTCTCCGAACGGGAATGCGATCTACTCGCCACGCTGGCATCGCGGCCGGGAGTCGTATTCTCGCGCAAACAATTGCTGGCGATAGTGTTCGACGATGCCGAGAGCCCCGTGGTTGTCGATACCTACGTCCACTATGTGCGTCGCAAGCTCGGACGCACGATGATCGACACCGTACGCGGCCGCGGGTACGAACTGGGTCGCGGTCGGTGAGGCGGCGACGGACCGACTCGGCGGACGCGCGCCTGATTCGGCGGACCGTACTGCGCATCGGACTGCAGTCGGGTGCCGCCGTACTGGTGACCGTCGTGTTGCTCAGTGCGGCCGTGACCGTCGTCGTATCGCGCAGTGCACGACATGAGCAGAACAGATCGCTGGCCACTGCCATCGCGCAGGCCGACGACGTGAACGACCCACCCGCGGGGACCTGGCTGGTGATCCGGCAGGCAGGCCATATGCAGGTCAGTCCGGGTCTACCGCCCGGTTTGCCCGACGAGGCCGCCATACAGCAGGCCGAACACGACGGTGCGGCGCGAACCGCGGAGGTATCGATCGGCGACCGACGGTACCGGCTCCGCACCGAGCAGCGCGGCGATACCGTGATCCAGGCGGCGTACGACCTGCGGGCGGCTCAGCGCGAGTCGCGTCGTCTGGTCATGGCCCTGCTGGTGTGCGGCGCCATCGGAATGCTGCTGGCGGTACTGACTGGCGCCTGGGTCGCGCGCAGGGCAGTCACCCCGCTCATCGAGGCGCTCGCGCTGCAACGCCGTTTCGTCGCCGACGCGGGCCATGAACTACGCACCCCGCTGACACTGTTGAGCACCCGGGCCCAGTTGTTGCGGCGGCACCTGCGCGGCCACCCCGCCGAAGCCGAGGTCGACAGCCTGGTGGTCGATGCCGGTCAGTTGGCCGACATCCTCGACGACCTGCTGCTGGCGGCCGATCCCAGACAGGAGGCTCAGCGTCGACCCTTCGATCTGGCTGCTCTGCTAACGGAAGCGGTCGCCGCCGCCGAACCAGCGGCCGGGCGGCGTGGTGTCCGACTCGAATTGATCGCGGCACCGGTCCAGCTGCAGGGCTTCGAAGCGGGGCTGCGACGAGCCGTTAACGCGTTGCTGGACAACGGAATACGACACGCGGACGGCCTGGTGCGGGTGGTGCTCGGCCGCGACGGCCGACAGGTGCGGATCGATGTCGCCGACGACGGACCGGGGATCGATATGGACCTCCTGCCCTTCCTGTTCACCCGTTTCGCCGCGTCGCCGACCACCGCGAGCCCGAGCGAGCGACGTCGCTACGGCCTGGGTCTGTCATTGGTCAGCGAGATCGCCGCCCGACACGGCGGTACGGTTTCTGCCTGCAATCGCGACGGTGGCGGCGCGACGCTGTCGCTGACGCTGCCCACCGGCGCGCAGCGCTGAACCGTCTTTCGTCTGCCCGTGCGTGTCCCAGAAAGCTCCAAGAATCGACTCATAGGATTGGTCGCACCGAACTACCCGCGTGACCGAGGAGATTCGAATCGTTATGGGGCTCAGTACGATCAACGGGCTACCAACCCACATTCTGCTGGTTCACGTTGTCGTCGTACTGGTGCCGCTGGCCGCACTGATGCTGGTGGCGTCCGTGCTGTGGCCCGCCGCTCGACGCCGTTTGGGCCCGATCACGCCCCTGGTCTCATCGGCCGCGCTGGTGGCGATTCCGCTCACGACCGAATCCGGCGAGTGGCTCGAACACCACACCGCCCGTGACCCGCTGGTGCGCATCCACACGCACTTGGCGGATGGTCTACTACCGTGGTCGGCGGCGACTTTCCTGCTGGCGGTCGTATGGTGGGCCATGCACAGCGAGCGGGTCGGCGGGTGGTCACGGACCGCCGGGATCGCTGCCGTCACCGCGAACCGTGTTGTCGCTATCGCGATGGTTGTGGTCGCCGTGGCGGTATCCGCCGGTTCGGTGGTGCAGGTCTACCGAATCGGTGACAGCGGCGCTAAGGCCGCCTGGCATGACCGGCTCGGATCGTAGACAGCTGGGGCGGGATCGGAGCGTCGGTCAGTCCCGGGGGCGGGCGATGATCACCGGGCAGTCGGCCGCATGCAGAACGGCCTGGCTGGTGGAACCGAGGGTCATGCCGGCGAAGCCGCCGTTGCCGTGACTGCCGACCACGATCAGTTGTGCGCGTTCGGCGGCGGCTAGGATGCGCTTGGCGGGGCGGTCCTCGGCGACCACTCGCTGGACGCGGACATCGGGATACTTCTCGGTATAGCCCGCCAGACTTTCGGCGAGCAGTTCCTCAGCGTCGTTCGCCATGTCGGTGCGGGGGATATAGCGATTGAATTCGGACCAGGTGTGCACCGCTACCAGGGCCGCACGGCGCCGCGACGCCTCATCGAAGGCGACGTCCAGGGCGCGGATACCGCCTGGGGAGCCGTCGACACCGACCACAACCGGGCCGAGTGCCCGCTCGGGCGCCACGGTCTCCGGGATCACCGCGACCGGGCAGTGTGCATGCCGGGCCAGTGCGGTGCTGACCGAACCGAGCAGCCCACGTCGGAACGCTCCCAGGCCGCGGGTGCCGACGACCAGCAGTCGGGCCTCCTTCGATCGGTCGCACAGCACAGGGATCGGCGGTGCCTCGACAACGAAGGTCTCGATATCGAGCGGATGGATCGAATCCGACACGGCGACAGCGGTTTTGCGCGCTAGCGCGACGGAGGCGGCGCCAGCTTCACGATAGACGTCGTAGTCGATCTGATTGAAGGCGATACCCGGTCCGTAGTCGACCGGTGCGCCGATCGCGTAGACGATGTGCAGGGGGGCGCCGTGTCGGGCCGCGTCGACGGCAGCCCACCGTACGGCTACGACGGAATCGGCGGATCCGTCGGCGCCGACGAGGACTGGCGGGTTGACAGTATTGGTGGACATCTGATTTCCCGGCTTTCTGGAGCGGAGCTAGCGCGGACGAACGATCACGTCAGTACCGACAACCACTGCGGCGGAGGCGATTCGATGCGGATCGCTGCTGTGCGGGGTGGTCACGGGCTGCCCTTCGGTCCGACGATCGCGTACCCGTAGGTTAGAAACTCCGCGGGGTCCCGCACGCCTGTCCAATGTCACGAACCCGAGGGTCCAAGGGGCACGAACCCGAGGGCCGAAGGCGCGCCCTACCCGCGAAATATGTCTGCCGTGGAATATGTCAGGGCAGCGGCGCCGACCAGCGCAGCACGGTGCCACCACCGGGGCGGTTCTCGATGCTGAATGTGCCGCCCGCTTCCTCCGCCCGCGCCGCCATATTGGCCAATCCGCTACGCCGCGCGATGTCATCGGGGACGCCGACGCCATCATCGATCACCTCGATGCTGACATCGTCACGCACTTTCAACTCGACCGACAGGATGCTCGCCGACGCATGCCGCACCACATTGCTCGCGGCCTCGCGCAATACCGCCTCGACGTCGTCGGACAGTGGCGGCGCGAGTACCGTCACCGGCCCGGCCAATCGAACCGTGGTGCGGAGCCCGGTATCCGCGGTCATTTCGACGATGATCCCGTGCAGGTGCTTGCGATATTTGGAGGAATCCGCGGCGGTGTTGCTCTGCAGATCGAAGATCGAATGGCGGATGTCCTGCACAATCGCCTGCACGTCGTCGATCGTCTCCAGTAGCCGAGACCGTACCTCGGGTGCTCGTGTCCGCTGTGCGGTGCCCTGCAGGGACAGCCCGACGGCGAACAGCCGCTGGATGACGTGATCGTGCAGGCCCCTGGCAATTCGATCGCGGTCGGAGAGCACGTCGAGTTCGCGCATACGCTCTTGGGTATCGGCCAGCTGCAAGGCAAGCGCAGCCTGGTCGGCGATGGTGGCCATCATCGTCTGCGCCGCGGCGTCGAGCGGGGGCGCACCGGACTGACGCAGGGTGGTCAGCACACCGATGACCGAACGTCCGGTTCGCAGCGGAAGCATCAGTGCTGGGCCGAATTCGGGGAAATCGCTGAACGGGTTATATGACAGTTTCGGGACCGACAGCGCCCACCCCTGGCGAAAAACCTCACCGGAATTCGATGCCGCGACCGGTAGCCGTTCGCCGGTGAGTGCGTCGGCGTCGAGGCCCGCGGCCGCGACCACCACCAATTCGGTCACCTCTTCGGCCGGGACATCGGGATCTTCGGGCAGGGCGATGAAGGTGCACGCCGATTCGGTCAGGTCCAGGGCTCGCTGGACGACGAGTGCGAGAACCTCGCTCGATTCACCGGCGACCAGCAGGTCGGTAGCCACATCCCGGGTCGCTTCGAGCCACTGCTGGCGGGCACGGGACTGCTCGTAGAGACGGGCGTTCTCGATGGCGATGCCCGCGGCTGCGGCCAGCGCCTGCACCACTACTTCGTCGTCCTCGGTAAACTCCAGTCCGCCCGCCTTCTCGGTGAGGTAGAGGTTGCCGAACACTTCGTCGCGGACCTGAACCGGAACGCCGAGGAAGGTGTGCATCGGCGGATGGTGTTCGGGAAAGCCGACCGAGGAGGGGTGATCCGAAAGATTGGTCAGCCGAATGGGTTTCGGTTGCTCGATGAGCAGACCCAGCACACCGTGCCCGCGCGGCAGATCGCCGATCAGGACGCGGGTTCGGTCATCGATGCCCTCGTAGACGAATTCCGCGAGCTGATTGCTCGTCGGATCGGTCTCCCGGACACCTAGCGCGCCGTATTCCGCATCGACCAGTTCGATGGCGGTGTGCACGATTGTGCGCAGCGTGTTGTCGAGGTCCAAACCGGCGGTGACGACAAGCATGGCCTCCATCAACCGGTCCATCCGGTCGCGCACATCGACGATCTGCGCGATGCGGTCCTGGACCTCGATGAGCAGTTCGCGCAACCGCAGCTGAGACAATGTCTCCGTCATCGGCGGCCGACTGCCGTGGGCCGCTCCGGAAGTCTGGCCTTCCATGCCGACATTATTTCACGATCAACCCCATCGAGTCCGATCAGTGGCAGCGAATGGACCGGTCGGTCACTGATCGTGCTCGATGTGATTCAGTTTCGAGGCCAATACAGCGGCCTGCGTGCGGCGTTCAACGCCGAGTTTGGTCAACAGCCGGGAAACGTAATTCTTGACCGTCTTCTCGGCCAAGAACATCCGGCTCGCGATCTGCCGATTCGTCAAACCCTCGCCGAGCAGGGACAAGAGTGTGCGCTCCTGTTCGGTGAGGCTCGCGAGCGGACCGGTCTTCGCTTCCGCCTCCGCACGCAGTTTGGCCATCAGCGCCGCGGCGGCCCGATTATCGAGCAGGGATTTACCCGCGCCGACCTCACGAATCGCGTCGATCAGTTCCAAGCTCTTGATGTCCTTGACGACATAGCCGCTGGCGCCGGCCAAGATGGCGTTGAGCATGGCCTGCTCGTCGGTGAACGAGGTCAGGATCAGACAGTGCAGCTCCGGATTGGCGGACAACAGTTCACGGCACAGTTCGATGCCGTTGCCATCCGGCAGGCGGACGTCGAGAACGGCGACATCGGGACGCAGCGCAGGAATCCGGGCGAGCGCCTGCGAGAACGTCCCCGCTTCACCGACCACCTCGAGGTCGGGTTCCAGTGCGATGAGGTCGCCGATACCACGACGGACGATCTCGTGATCGTCGACCAAGAACACCTTGACCATATGTCTTACGCCCTCTCCCTGAAACCGAATTCACTCAGCGTACGTAGCAGTCGGCTTCGATGGATCGGCATTGGACCCCACCTCGGTGACCAAAGCCCCTTGACCCGTCCGATTCGGCTGCCACGCCGCGGTCGTCGGTCCCCATTCTGCGCCGATTCGCCAGGCTCGGCATGCAGCGTCCAGCGCGTCGTCGAGGGATCGGCCGGTGTCCAGGGCGATGGCGTCCGGCCAGGGCGCATCGGCGGTGGACATAGCGGTGGCAATGGCCGGAGTCGCATCCGAATCCGCGGCCGGGCGCTGCCGGATGCGGTCGTTCGCCAGCGATTGCGAGCAGTGGCATCGCAGTTGGACCAGATCGGCACTCGTCTCGTCGGCGAGTAGGGCGGCGCGTCGTCGTTCGTCCGGGTCGATCCAGCTCGCGTCGAGGATCACCGAGACACCCGATTCGAGCAGTGCTCGGGCGCGGAAGAGCAATTCGGTATAGACGCGGGCTTTGTCGGCAGGGGAGTACATTCCGAGGCCGTATCCGCCGACCGTACCGGTCACCTCGCCGACCGCGGACAATTCCCTGCGCACCCGGTCGGTGCCGAGCACTACCGCACCGGTCGCCGACGAAAGGTGTTCGGCGACTGTGGATTTCCCGGTTCCAGGCAGACCGCCGACGAGCGTGAGGCGGACCGCAGCCTGATCCAGATGGTGCGCCGCGATCCGCAGGTGGCGCCCGGTATGGTCGCGGGCCGTCGCATCGCCCTGCCCGAGGCGGATCACATTCACCTTGGCGCGGACGAGCGCGCGGTAGGCGATGTAGTGGTCGCGCAGGGACGCGGGCGCCGAATCCCCGGTCACGCGTTGATAGTCGTCGAGCAGGCCGGTGCCCAGGTCGTCGTGGCCGAGGAATTCGAGATCCATCGCCAGGAAGGCGATATCGTCCAGGCAATCGACATGGCGCAGCCGATCGTCGAAGTCGAGGCAGTCGAGTACTCGGAACCCATCGGGCAGATCGAAGATGTCCTGGGCTTGTAGGTCACCATGTCCGTCCACGATGCGGCCTTCGGCGATCCTGCGGGTCAGCAGCGATGTTCGGCCGTCCAGATAGCGCATCGCACGCGCCTCGATCCGTGCGAGCAACTCCGGAGCCACGAGATCGGCGGGTTGCGCCCGTAGGGTGCGCAGCAGTGCCTGCCATCGGTCACGCTGCGCCTCCGGGGTTCCGTCGCGGTCGATCTCCGGCCCGCGGCAGGCCGCGCGGTGGAACCGTGCCAGCACTCGGACCAGCGCTGGGATTTCCGAACTGACGGCGGCCGGGTTGGCCAGGACATGAGTGAGCCTGCGGTCGTCCGGCATTCGTCGCATGACCAGCACGGGTTCGCTCGGGCCGCCGGTGGGGTCGCTCAGGTGAGCGACGCCGAGATACACGTCCGGGGCCATGCGGCGATTGAGCTCGAGTTCGCGCGCGCAGGCTCGCTCGCGCAGTTCGGATGTGCTGAAGTCGAGAAAGTCGGTAGCGATCGGTTTCTTCACTTTGTACGCACGGTCGGCACACAGCACCACGACGCCGGTATGGGTTTCGCGCAGATCGGCCGGCGCCCCGAATCCGACCATCGGGTCCACTTCCGCCGACTCGCCGAAGCGCGGAAGCGGCCGCGCGCCGCTGGTGCCGGCGGTACTGCGGCCGTCCAGGTCACGGCCCTCGATTTCGGACATGACGGTTGGATCCTCTCGGGTGTGTACTGCTCCCAGATTCGCGCACCGACCAGGTGCGCGGTGATGGCCGAAGGTCCTTGATCCGCAGAGTCCTCTGGTTCGATCTCGGTTTTCGACCCGCGAACGCCCGAAGTCCCGTCAAATGGGGCCGTCGTGCTCTTATCGGCGGTGTCCCGTCGGTGGGACCGTTGGTCGAAATCGAGACCAGGGAAGGCGATATGGACCGCGGACTGCCCGATGACAGCATCGTCAAGACAGCACTGGCGCGCGCAGTGCGGGCGCCGTCGGTACACAATGTTCAGCCTTGGCGGTGGCGGATCGGCGGCCGTTCCATCCACCTGTACCTCGACCCCGCACGCACACTGACCGCGACCGATCCAGATCGCGATCTGGTGCTGAGTTGTGGTGCGGCACTGCATCATCTGCGCATCGCGTTCGCTGCGCTCGGCTGGTCGGCGGTGGTGCGTCGACTGCCGAATCCGGCGGATCCGAACCATTTGGCCGCGGTCGAGTTGGTGCGGCATCGGCCGACACCACTGGATACCGAACTGAGCGCCGCGATTTCGAGACGTCAGACCGACCGCCGGCACTACTCGTCGTGGCCGATCCCGCGCGGATATCTCGGGCTGGTGACCGAACGCGCCGCGGCGCAGGGGGCAATCGTGACACACGCCGGTAACCGCCACCGCGAGATGCTGATCGAGACGATGCGGACCGCCGCCGCCCGGCACGCCGGAGATCCGGAATACCGCTTCGAACTGGCGAATTGGTCCGGCGGGCACAGTTCGGACGAGGGGGTGCCCACCAGCAACACTCCTCGCGTGTGGGCGCATGACCAACCGCCGGCACGCGAGTTCGCGGCTCCCCCATCGGCCGATAGTGCGCATGAACCCGATTACGCCGAACTGCTGGTGATCAGCACTTCGGCCGACGATCGGCTTTCGCGGTTGCGCGCGGGCGAGGCGATGAGCGCGGTGCTGCTGACGGCCACGAATATCGGCCTGGCGACCTGCCTGCTCACCGAACCGCTCGAACTCCGGGATCTGCGCCGCCAAGTGCGCGCCGAGGTGCTCGACGACGTCGCCCAACCGCAGGCAATCCTGCGCATCGGCTGGCTGCCGACCAGTGCGCTGCCACTGCCGGTGACACCGCGACGATCGGTGGATGATGTCCTCGATCCGTTCGAGTCGGCTGCCGCCAGCTGAGCCCGGCCACCGAGCTCATTCGCGCAGGCGCTGCTGAGCCGATGCGGCGCAATGCTTTGCGACCGCCGCCAAGGCAGCGGCCAAACCGCTGCGGGCTTCCTGCGCGATCGAACGCAATGCGGGCTGCTGTGTGTGGGCGACGAGAATGTCCGGGTCAACGGCTTCGACGATGGTGGCATCGTTGTCGGTGCGCACGACCACATTGCAGGGCAGCAGTAGGCCGATCTGCCGGTGGATGCCGAGCGCACGATGCGCCAGCTTGGGGTTGCAGGCGCCGAGGATCAGGTAGTCCTCCATGTCGACGTCCAGTTTCGCCCGCAGGGTGGCGCGCACGTCGATCTCGGTCAGGACACCGAAACCCTCATCGGCCAAGGCCGCGCGGACGAGCGCGACGGTGTCGGCGAACGGGGCCGGCACCCGCACGAAAAGTTCGGCGGACGTCACCGGAATGCGGATCTCGGTGACCAGGTCGCGTGCGTCGACGACCTCGTCGGGAGCGACCAGGTACACCTCGGTCGGTGGTCCCACGGGTTGCAAGGACGAAGTGCGCAACCAATTCTCCAACGCCCGGTACGCATCGCCGATGTGCTGATAGTCGCCGCGATGTATGGTGCGGGCGTAGCGGCCCGGCTCGGTTCGGCGCACCGTCGCCTGATCGCCGTTGTCGCCGATGGGCCCGATGGTCACCGGTAGGCCGAAGTCGACCTCGGTCGAAGTGTTCGTGTGAAAGTCACCGAGGTAGGTGGTCGACGGCGGCCCGACCGGTGCCAGGCCGGTGGTCGCCGACAGTTCGTACAGTGCCCGCATCCCGGCGTCGATATCGTCGCCCGCATGGTCGGCGCGGATGGCGCGCCGCAGTTCGAGAACGGTCTGTGGGCCCGCTTCATCGATCAGGATGCGGTAGGGCATCGTCGTATCCTCCGGTCTCAGACCCGATGCATGATGCGATCGAGTTCGGTACGTGCCAAACGCTCGGCCCAGGCTCGAGCGCGCTCCAATTCACCTTGGGCAAGTGGGCCCCGCATACCCTCGACAAGAAAGTCCATCGGATCCTCGACAAGCTCATAACCCAAGCGCCGCAAACGTTTTCCGGCGCCACGTGCGGCGGAGCCCGGCAGCCACCGTGGTTTGGCGGCTTTCGTGCCGAAGGCCGCTGCCCGGGAACCCCCGGGCACCGGCAGCGCCGCGTCGAGCCATTCGCGGATTCCGATATCGACCGCGAGCGGCGCATCGGTCTGCTCGGCGGCATCGCGGCGGGTTCGTGTGCGACTCAGCCCGAATACGTGGGTGGGTCCGCCGACGACCAGCAGATCGATTGTCGGCTCCGGCATCTCCGCGGCGGCGACGACGCTGAGTACCTCCACGTCGGCGTGTGCGCGCAATCCGTCCGCGATCGCTCGGGCGATCGCGGCGGTGTTGCCGAACATCGATTCGTATACGACCCGTGCCCGCATCTCGATCTCCTAATCGGCATGACCTGCGGAATTATCTCGACGCTACGTCGGGGCCGCGGCGACGTACAGAGCCGAACCGACGCTTCCCGAGTGACCTTCGACCGTCGATGATCACGTGCGAACAAGGTCCGGCTCCCCATGGGGATGCCGACAGCGGTCGCGGCATTCAGCGGGACCGGGCGCCGGGGCCACTCGACCCGTCCGGGAGATGACCTTCTTCTCTGCTCGCACCGCTGTCGAAGCGCGATGCTTGTTGATATCGGACCTTCGGAAGAGGTGCGGCGGTACCCGGAATCGGCGGGGCGCGGCTCGTTCGGACGGACCGGCAATGACCTCGAAGGGTACGTACATGGTAGGCGAAAGTGCTTCGCACGCAAAGCAATTCGATGCGCCGATCCTTGTGGCCGTCGATGGTTCGGCGAATTCGCATCAGGCGGTCACGTGGGCCGCGGCCGATGCCACGTCACGTCATCGCAGGCTGCACATTCTCACCTCGGTGGGGATCCAGACAGGGTACGGCCCCGGTGCGCTGCTGACGGAATCCGACACCGAGTGGCTGCGTCACGACGGTGAGCGCACCTTGGCCGAAGCCACCCGTTTGGCACGAACCATCGCACCCGGCGACACTCTTGCCATCACCACCGAGGTGACCTTCGACCTGATCATTCCGACGCTGATCGAGCGCTCCGCGTACGCGTACATGCTGGTGCTCGGCAGCCGGGGTCACGGTGCGCTCCAGCGCGGATTGCTCGGCTCGGTGAGCACCGCCACCACCCATCACGCCCACTGTCCGGTCGCGGTGATCCACGGGATCGCGGCAACCGACCCGGTATCGGCGACCCGACCGGTACTCGTCGGGGTCGACGGCACCGAGAACAGTACACCCGGCCATCGAACTCGCCTTCGACGAGGCGTCGCACCGCAACGTGGACCTGATCGCACTGCACGCGTGGAGCGATACCAGCGGCGTCGACCTGCCCCTGGTGAACTGGGAGAGCGCACGCGCTTCGGCGGAGGCGGTGCTTGCCGAAAGCCTCGCGGGCTGGGCCGAACGCTATCCGGATGTGAAGGTACATCGAATCGTGGTAGCCGACAGATCGGTTCGCTCGTTACTCGACGCGTCGGCCGACGCCCAACTGGTCGTCGTCGGCTGCCGTGGCCGTGGCGGATTCGCCAGCATGGTCCTCGGTTCCACCAGCAACGGACTCCTGCATTCGGTGGAGGTGCCGATGATCGTGGTGCGCCCGAATTGATCTCGGACACTCGGCCGCCTCACGCGGTGATGTCCCCGCACTCGCCGGATTCTCGCGTCGCTGCCGTCACCGTCCATGTCCACAGGTGCTGGTTCGGTGCGGGCGATGTGGTGGTCAACGCGACAGAATGGGTGGGCAGTTTCGCGGCGAGCACCGCCAGCTCGTCGGCGAGGGGCCCGGAAGCCATTGGTGTGCTTGCCGTTTCGCATACGCTGATGCGCAGGTCACTATCCGCGATGACCGTGACTTCGATTTCTTGGGCTACGCCGCGTGTGATGATCGCGGTCAAGATCGCACTCAGTGCTGCCAGGCTGACATCGAGGACTGTCGCTTCGACCCGATCGGCGGGACCGTCGAAGGTTACCTCGGATACCACTCCCAACTCGTCGGCCGCATCGCCGACAATATCCTGCACCTGCACCCGGAAACCGTCCGGCCTGCCGGTTTCGGTTTCGAGTCCGGCGACGGTCGTGCGGATCTGCGCCATCACGGCATCGAGTTCGGCGATGGTCCCGTCGATGCGTGAAGCCACGGCGGCCACGCGAGCGAGCGGACGAACCGCTCCCAGTTTCAAACTGATATCGAACAGACGGTGCAGCACCGTCCTGTGCAGTTCTTCAGCGATGCGCTCGCGTTCGTCGATCAACCGCAGGGCCCGCACCTGGTCTTCGGCTCGGCGTAACCGCACCAGATTGTCGACACGGGCCCGGAGTTCGGCGACATGGAATGGTTTCTGGAGGTAGTCGTTGGCTCCGGCGTGCACCAATTCCAGTCGCGACCGATCATCGGCACGGGCAGTGACGATGAGTATCTGCGTACTCGCCAGATCAGGGTCGCAACGCACTCGGCTCAGCAGCTCGTCTCCGCTCATCCGTGGCATCATGACATCGCACACGATCAGCTCCGGTTTGCTGGATTTCGCCAGTTCCAACCCGGATTGTCCGTCGAAGGCCGAGACCACCTCATAATTCTCCGAAAGTGATTCGCGGACAAGCGCGTTCAGGTCTGGATTATCCTCGATCACCAGGATCGAGGGCCGATGGTCGGCGCTCAGGGGTGGTCGGCTCACCGTGGCTGCGGGCATTGCGCCAACCGAGGTCGCGACCGCGGCGAGCACATTCGCGGCGGCGCCGGCTGTGTTCGCCGGCGCTCCGGTCCCGAGCACGGGTGTGCCCTCCGGGGCGGCGCGCGGTATCTCGACGACGATGAGTGCGCCGCGTTCGGGGGCGTCGCCTATAGTGACGGATCCGCCGTGCAGCTGAGCCAGGTCTCGGACAATGCTGAGTCCCAGCCCGGTGCCACCCATTGACCGGCTCCCACCACCGTCGACCTGACGGAATCGCTCGAATACGGCATCACGCTGAGCGACCGGAATGCCGGGGCCACTATCGGCTATCTCGACAACGATATGGTCGCCGCGACTACGAATCGTGCACCGGACGCGGCCACCGGGCGGGGTGAACTTGAAGGCATTCGACAGCAGATTGACCAGAATCCGCTGTACATGCTGCGGATCCAAATCGGCCCACACCGGCTGGTCTCCCGCCTCGACCGCGAACTCGATTCCGCGGTCCGCGGCGATCGTTTCGAAGAATGCCGCGGATAGCCGCACCAGATCGGCCACGTCCACATGCGCATACTCCGACCGAATCGCCCCCGCCTCAAGCTGTGCGGCATCGAGCAAATCGTCGACCTGGCCAAGGAGGATCTGCGCGTTGCGCAGGATCAGCTCGAGGTCTTTCCGCGACAGGTCGTCGACTGCGGCACGCTCGAGCAACTTTCGCGCCGGTGCCAGAATGAGCATCAGCGGTGTGCGCAACTCGTGGCTGACATTGGCGAAGAACTGGCTCTTGAGGTCGTCGACTTCCTTTGCCCGCGCGTACGAACGTTCGAGTTCGGCATTGGCTTCCTTGAGTTCGCGACTCGTCTCGGCCACCTCGCGTGCCCGGATGAATACCTCCTGCTCCATTTTCCGCGCCGATGCACGCAGCGCGGAGGTTTCCTCTTGTTGCGCTGCGTCCGCGGCCCGTAACCGCATGAATTCCGTGACGTCTTCCACCCGATGGACGATGTATCGCAGCCGACCGGTCTCGTCGAGCACCGGAGAGTTGATGGGACTCCAGAACCGCTGCTCGAATGAACCGTCCGGGCGGCGGATATCGTAGCGTTGTACGGGCATGGCATCGGCGACATGATCGTGTACGACCCGTTCGAGCGATACGCGCAGATTGCGCACGCCCTCGGCTTCTGGGTCGTGCGGATTGTCCGGAAATACTTCGAAAATTTCTCGGCCGACGATATCCGCCCGTTCGGTCATCGTGGCCTGCATGTATGCATCGGTTACCGCGACAATGGACCAAGAGGGGTCGAGCACCAGATACAGACCCGGTGCCGCTTCGAAGAGGGCGCGATAATCGATAGCCTGGACCACAGCGGCATTACCTCGATTCGCGGTGGAAAACGACGTGGTGGTACCGATGCGCAGCTGTAATCTTCCCACTCGAAATAACCTGCGCGAAAGACCTACACCATATGTCCGATGATGGTGAACATCGAACCGGTCAATCGGTTGATCGTCGCGCTTTCGACGAAGATCGGCCGGCATCGAGTGGCACCGGGCTAACGTCGCGCTACCCATCTGAGTCGAATGGTTTCGGCGTGTTCCTGTTCATCGAGTTCGAGTTCCACTCGCCGGAGTTCGGTGCGTAGGGCCGGTATCCGGCGACGGCGCAGGCCCTGCGCCCGTGTTCGTGTTGCGGTGAGCTCGTTCTCGAGAGCGCGGACCGCTGCGACCGCCACGGCATGTTGTGCGGCGGCGGTGACGGCCGACCGGCACGCAGTCCGTGCCTGCGCCACGGTGGCGCTGTCGATGATCGAGGTGTCGTCGGGACACGAGCGTAGTTGGCATTCGACGGTACTGGGGTAGCTGACGCCGGTGCTGGTTGCCTTGCTGATGGTGATGTCGGCACCATCGCTCGGCATGGCGTGCGACAGCGACAGTTGGCCGCCGAGCAGATTCGCACGCAGGAGCTGGTCGTGCGCGCGCACGCAGGCCGCCCGCCAGTCGTTGCGGGTTGCCTCGGCGCGGGCCTGTCGGCGCGCGAGTTCCTGTTCCAGGATGTGCAGTTTCTGCTCGAGCAGTGACAGTCCGCGCTCAGCGACCGAGAGCCGATCCCGAAGCCACATTCGACCGGCCCTTCCCGGGGGTATTCGCAATCCTGCCAACCTGTTCACCCCGCCTCGTCGAGCTGGGGCGGATGGTATGTCTCGATCAATTCATCCGGCAGCATCGCGAGGGCGCCGCGGGGGAGCTGGTCGAGCACGCGCCACATTCGCTCGAGTGTCGAATCGAGATCGCGGACCTCATCGAAGCGTTGATCGACGAGGTCATCCGCGAAGGCGTGGGCAAGAGCGAGGTGGGCGCGGTCCGTCGCGGTCAACGTATCGGCGCCGATCAGGTCGACCAGGTCGCGGACCTGGCGCGCCTTGGCCAAGGCCGCCAGCAGTTGGGTCGCCAGCGGTAGATGGTCGGCGCGAGTGCGTCCCGGGCCGGCACCGTGACGCATCAGCCTCGACAGCGAGGAAAGCGCGTCGACGGGGGGATACACCCCGCGGGCATGCATATCGCCGGAAAGCATGATCTGGCCTTCGGTGATGTAGCCGGTGAGATCCGGGACCGGGTGGGTGATATCGCCGCCGGGCATGGTCACGACCGGGACCAGGGTAATCGAACCCGGATGTCCGGCGATCCGTCCGCACCGCTCGTACACCGTGGCCAGATCGCTGTAGAGATAGCCGGGATAGGCACGGCGGGCCGGAATTTCGCGGCGCGCGGCCGAGACCTCCCGCAGCGCTTCGGCGTAGCTGGTCATATCGTCGAGGACGACGAGCACGTGTCGGCCGCCACCGTCGCCGAATGCGAGGTGTTCGGCGATCGTCAAGGCCAACCGCGGGGTCAACAATCGCTCGATCACCGGGTCATCGGCACGGTTGCACAACAACACCAATTCGCCTGCGGCACTGCGCTCATCGAGCACTTCGGCGACGTAGGCGGCATCGGCGTGGGTGAGACCCATGCCCGCGAAAACCACACTGAACGGCTCGCCACCGACCGTGGCCTGTGCCGCGATCTGGCAGGCCAGTTCCAGGTGCGGCAGGCCCGGCAGTGAGAACACCGGTAGTTTCTGACCGCGAACCAGGGTGGTGAGCGCGTCGATGACCGAGACGCCGGTCAGTACCGGATCCGACGGCGGGTCACGTCGGGTCGGGTTGAGCGGCGCACCCGATATGGGCATCCGCTGTCCGGTGATCGGCGGGCCGCCGTCTACGGGCTCGCCGCGGCCATTGCAGACGCGGCCGAGCCACCCCTCACCCACCGGTATGCACAGTGGACCGCCCGTGAATTCGATTTGCAGGTGGTCGGGGTCGATACCCGCGGTACCCTCCAGCACCTCGACCACGGCGACGTCGCGGTCCACCTCCAGCACCAGGCCGTGCCGGACCGTGCCGTCATCCAGTTCGAGTACGACGAATTCGTCCCAGCCCACCTCCGCGACGCCCGATATCACGGCGAGCGGTCCGCGCAATTCGCGTGCCTCGGTGTAACGGATCCAGCGATACCCCTTGTCGCGGTTCATTTCCGCACCCCGGCCGATATTTCGTCCAGTTGAGCCAGCGTGCTGTCGCGGATTCGGCGAGCGGCATCGCAATCGTAGGGTCCGGACGCTTCCCTGGCCCTGACGAGCGGCCCGAAATCCAGTTCTTCGATCAGTCCGGGGGGCACGCCGGCATCGACCACTGCCATACACCGATCGATCACCGCGAGCACCGCGTCCACCAGGGCCGCGGTCTTCTCCGCCGAGCAATAGGCGTCGTTGTCCGAGAGCGAGTTCTGCTGCAGGACCGCTTCGCGCAGCAGCTGGCCGGACAGCAGCAGCATGCGTTCGGGGGCGGGAAGCGCGGTAACCCCGACCAGCTCGGTCAGCGCGGTGAGCCGATCGGATTCGGCGAGGAGATCGAATCCCCGGCCGCGCCGCCGCCGCCACTCGGCGTCACCGGCTGCCGCATGGGCGGCGCCGATCACCTCGGCATCACGGGAGAAGGATCCCGACCAGGAAACCGCGGGATAGTGTCTGGCGTAGGCCAATTCGTGGTCGAGCGTCCAGCGGCAGCGGACGAACCGCTCGGTGTGCACGGTAACCGGTTCGGAAAGGTCACCGCCCGGTGGCGAGATCGCGCCGATCACGCTGACCGAACCGGTCCGCCCGCTCAGCGTCGTGACAGCGCCAGCGCGCTCGTAGAAGGCCGCGAGCGCCGAGGCCAGGTCGGCCGGATAGCCCTCCTCCGCGGGCAGGGCCCCGGTTCGGGATGCGAACTCCCGCAAGGCTTCCGCCCATCGCGACGTGGAATCCGCGATGACCACCACGTCATAGCCCATATCCCGAAAATATTCGGCCACTGTGACCCCCGTGTATATGGACGCCTCCCGGGCCATCATCGGCATATTGGACGTGTTGGCGATCGTCACGGTGCGGTCGATCAACCGGCCCCCGGTGCGCGGGTCCGCGAGCGTGGCCATCTCGGCGATGATGTCGGCCATTTCATTGCCGCGCTCACCGCAACCGATGTAGACGATCACGTCAGCGTGACACCATTTCGCCAGCTGTTGCAGCATTACCGTTTTACCGGTGCCGAATCCGCCGGGGACCCCCGCCGTCGCGCCCTTGGCCAACGGGAAGAGCAGGTCCAGCACCCGCTGGCCGGTGTGCAGTGGTTCGATTGCCGCGCGGCGGCACTGGTAGGGGAGCGCGAGCCGGATCGGACGATCCGCCGCGATCGTGATCGGCGCGCCCGCGACCGTGGCCACCGTCGCATCGTCGCGGTAGCGACCCACAGCCGCGATCTCGGTGACCGATCCGGTGATCCCCATCGGCACCAGGACCCGATATTCGACCGGACCGGAGTCGCTGACCACCCCAACCGTAGCGCCGGCGCGCACCTGGGTGCCGAGCTCGACAGTCGGGCGGAATATCCACTGCCGCTGGTCTTCCCAGCGATAAGTACCTGGGCCGAGCCACGTCGGTGCGTTCGACAGCGGTCGCAACAACCCGTCGAAGACGCCGCCGAGCAATCCGGGCGTCAACCGTGCGGACAACGGTCGCCGCAGCGGCAGCACCGGATCGCCGGGGCCGAGTCCGCCGGTGTCCTCGTAGGCCTGCACCGTCAGCACACCGTCGCGGATCGCGACCACTTCGCCGAGAATCGCATTGTCGCCGAGCGTCACCATTTCGTTCATGGCGACGCCGGTGCAGCCGGCCACCTCGATTAGCGGTCCGGCGACTCGCAGAATCGTTGTGCCCGTGGTGGTTTCCTCTGCTACCGGCGTCGGGCTGGTGCGTGCAGCGCGGTCGACGTCGACCGCGTCACCGGCGGTGTTCATGCCCACAGACCGCCGATTTCCGGTTCTACGCGCTCGAAGGCACGTGTCGCGATGGTGGTCAGGCGGAGGTCGATCAGTCGGTGATCGGCTGTGGCGAGGATTCCGCCGTCGGGAGTCTCGGTGATGACCGCCGTGGGACCGAGCAGTGCGATGGCCCGCTCGCACAGCCCATCTCGGAGGCGGGGGTAGCCCGGCTGATTGCGGATGTTCAGCACGGCGGCTGTCGCCTCGGCGCGTAACTGCTCGTAGGCGATTCGTTGGGCGGTAAGGATTTTCGCGCGCCGGGCGCGGAGCGCCCGCGCCAGTTCGGCAGCCGATTCGGCTTCCCCGCGTTGTCTTCCGATGTCGCGGGCGCGCGCGATCAGGTCATCCGCGGCGGTCCGGGCGCGTGCGACGCTTTCGCCTGCCTCCGTTCGCGCCTGTTCGAGGATCCGGTCGGCGTCGGCGTGTGCTCGGCGCAACAGTGCCTCGCCCGTCGTCGCGAGTGCCTCGCGGGCCCGGGCGATGTCCGTCGTGGTCATATCGGCATCACGACCGTCAGCGGCATCTCGCGGCCCGGCTCGTCACCGAGGTGGGTGCCAGCCGCAGCGGTCAGGATGACGAGACCGGTTGTCCGCGTGAGCGATTCCCAGGCGCGGCGGACCTCGTCGGCGCCTTCGGCAGCCAACACACGGACCCCGGCCAAGGCGTAGCCCTCGATGAGCGCGGGCTCGCCGATGGCGACGATCGCGCTCATATCACGCCTTCCCGATCAGGATGACGGCGACGATGAGGCCGTAGATCGCGATGCCCTCGGCCAGACCGACGATCACCATCGCCCGGCCGAACAGCTCGGGTCGCTCGCTCAACGCCGCCAGCGCCGCGGCCCCGGTGTAGGCGACGGCGATCGCGGCTCCGATCGATGAACCGGCCACCGCGATGGCCGCGCCGAGCAGCGCCGCCCAGGCGCCGGATGACGCGTCCTGACCGGCGGCCAGGGTTTCGGCCGACGCGGACCCCGCCAGCAGGGTCGTGACGAGTACCGCCACCCCGGTGGCCGGCACCACTATCTCGGCGATCGATGCCAGTCGCCGCACGAACTTGCCACGACCACGCAGCGACATCGAGATGGCGCCGCATGCGACGGCGAGTACGGGCAGGGCCACGATCCAGATCGTCATGAGGCACGCTCCAAGGAATGAATGGGAACCCGCTGGGACGGGGGAGGGGAAAGCAACAGTGGGTGGAAGGGACGCCCTTCAGCGACGAAGAGCCGGGAAAACAGTTCGTAGTAGGCCAGCCGCAGCGCCTGCACACCCGCGATCAAGGCTTCCAGAGCGAATGCCACCACATTGCCGAGTGTGAAAACGACCACAGCGGCGACGATTCCGAGCCCGCCCGCGCCGGCGGAGGCGGTAGTGGCCTGCCAGATGACCGCGCCGAGCGCGGCGTGGGTGAGCCCGAATGCCGCCAGGCGGGCGAAGGAAACGACGTTCGATCCCAGCCGCACCACAAGATCGAATGCGCCAACCCCGGTCTGTGCGGCACCCGTTGCGCCGCCACCGGATTCGGCGAACAGGCCGATCACCGCCAGCGATAGTCCGGCCACGGCCGCCGCCGCACCGGCCGACAGCAACGGCAACACCCCAATCAGGGCTCCGGCTACGACCGCGGCGATACCGAGAAATACTGTGGCACCGGCGATTCCGGAAGACGCATACAGTGCGGCGCGTAGCCCGCCCTCGCGCCACCGGTTGACCGTGCCCAGACCGTAGGCGACGCCGAGCAGTGCCGCACCGACCGTGACCGCCGCACCGAGTAGCCGCATCGGATCCGTCAGTGGCGCCAGCCAAACCACCGGCAGCACACCCGTCGGACCAAAGAATTCTCCGTAGAGGACCCCGAATACGGTTGCCGCCACACCGCCGCCGGCCAGGAAGGGCCACATCCGCCGCAATCCGGCGAGCCGATGCGGTCGGCCGGAGCGCAGCAATGCCGCTGCCGCGATCAGCAGCAGCCCGTGGCCCGCGTCGCCGAACATCATCCCGAACATCGCCACATAGGCGATGCCCGCCGGAATCGCGGGGTCCAGATCTCGGTAGGGCACTACCCCGTAGGTGCCGACCAGCGGCGCGAAGGCGCGTCCCAGTCGCGTCGCATCGCCCAGCATGGTCGGCGGATCGATGCCGGGTGGTGACGGCAGAACGACCACCGACGCATCGAGCGATGCCAGGCGACCGGTGAGCGCGGCCAGATCGGACGAGGGGCACCACCCCGCCACGGCCGCAACATCATTGCGTCGCAATGCGGCGAATGCAAGTCGCTCGAGACGCGCGGCGATATCATCGCTCGCCGGGGTGTCGGTGGCCGGGTCGTCTAGTTGCACCAACCCCGTTTCCGCCACCGCAAGCAGTATCTCGGGCACC
>FTJU01001161.1_pt3 | contig 45867 bp, 50 predicted proteins | sample 1658961 | NCBI WGS metagenome assembly FTJU01 (sample SAMEA3914878, study PRJEB12502) | metagenome | biome: forest; material: soil | place: USA | collected 2012-03-12 | depth 0.3 m | reverse complement strand
TCCGCGAGCGTTTCCGGCGCGACGGACTGCAAGGTCGCGTCCGAAAGCATGGTGTTGCCGTTGCCACCGGCCTCCATCACCCGAGCGGCGATCGTCACATCCACGCCGAGCCAGTCGCCGCCGATCTCGCGCGGCGTGCCGGTGTGCAGACCGATCCGCATCTGCGGGCGATAACCGTGCACGCTGACGTCGGCAAGATCGCGTTTGGCCTGGACAGCGGCGCGGACCGCGTGATCGGCCGAGGTGAAGACGGCCATCACACCGTCGCCCATGCGCTTGATCACCTGACCGCCGCGGTCGGCGATCGGCGGCTCGATGGCCTTGGCTACCCCGCGCAACAATTCGAGGGTCGCCTCATCACCAGCTGAGAGCGACCAACTGGAGAAAGCCACCAGGTCGGTGAACATCACAGTTATTTCTTCGCTATCTCGACCGCGCCCTACACGCTCCAACACAGCCTGCCAGACCTGCAGTGCGCCGAACCCGATTTCCCGGGCCGCGCTCGGCGAATCGCCGACCAACTTGTCCGCCGCGCGCGCCACCGCGCGAGCACCGCCGGGACCCGAAACCGAAAGCGGGTCACCGAAAGACGGGTCACCCGGCAGCTGTTCGCGGGCCTTGCGCAGCGCACCGACGATATCGGGCCGTTGGTTCGCGGCATTCATCAGCGTAGAAAGCTGTCCACGTCGAATTCCCGAGCCGCGAGGAGTGGATCGGTCCTCGTCGGAGGGTACCGGCGGTATGGTCACCTCGGGCGGAACGCCCCCGTTGTCCTCCGGCTCACCACCGCCGGAAGGTGTTCCGGTCACGCCCCGAGCGTATCTCAGCCGACCAACGGTCGGCGGGTTACTTATTGCCACCACCTGCGCCCCCTCGATCAGACAGAGCGGGCACTACGTCGGGTCCGCCAATGGGTAACTCACTGGTTGCCGACTCCGAGGGTAGCGAGCGTCGATTCCGGATGGAAGCCGAGCCGGTCATAGTTTCCGGGATGTTCACGTGCCGCCCGGATTGTCCCCATACATACACCGACCCGGTGTGGAAGGGGATTCACACACCGGGTCGATGTCACATCGTCCGCCGGGCAGTGGCAGACGGTGCGCGGGGCGCTCGGACCTCCCGACAAGGTCGGCACCCATCACCCGAGTGGCGAGGGAGGGCAACTCGGGCGGTATCCATCATGCGTCGCGCTGGTTGACCATCACCAGTGCGGCGCCGAAGACGATCGCGACAAAAGCCGTGAAGTAGAGCAGGCTCCCCCACGGACCCCAGTGCCAGTTCGCCGTCGATTCCGTGGCGCTGTAGAAGTGGCTCGCATTCGCGAAGGGCAGGAACGGCTGCACATTGCGTCCGAAGCTGCCGAACGCGCCGAGCAGCGGCTCGATCAGCAGCGGCCACAGCACGATCAGCGAAATCGCCGCGGCCGACTGCCGGACCAGCACCCCGATGCCGACCGCGAGGAACACGCCGAGCAAGGCATAGATCGGAATGCCGTAGATCTCGCGCCAGGCATCGCCGCCGGAAAGCGTCAGGTTTTTACCCGCGTCGCCGCCGACTACCTTGGCGATCGCGAAGGCAGCGAAGGCCAGCACAAGGGTGAGCACCGCGCCGTACACACCGACCAGACCCGCCTTGGTGGCGATCACCTTGGCGCGATGCGGCGTCGCCTGGAAAGTGGTCCGGATGATGCCGAAGCGATATTCGCTGGTCACAGTCAAGGCGGCCATGATCATCAGGACCATGACGCCGAATCCGCTGATCCCGCCGACCGCCGTGGCGACGGTCAAGTCGAACGCGTTCTCCTTGCCCGATGACGAGCGGGCCACCGCCGCGAAGAGCGCGGCCAGGCCGAGGGCGAGCGCGACCACGATCGCCGAGCACCACCACGGCGACCTGGTCGAGGTGATTTTGATACGTTCCGCTGCCAACACGCCCATCAGAGCGCACCTCCCATCACCTGGTCGAAGCCTTCGCCGTGGTACTGCACCGCACCGCCGGTCATCCGCATGAAGGCCTCCTCCAGCGAGGCCCGCTGCGGTGCCAATTCGAACAGGGTGATGTCGTTCGCACCGGCCAGCTTGCCGACCGCGTCACTGCTCACCCCGGCCACGACCAACGCGGCACCGTCCTGGTCCGCACCGTCCTCGCGAACGGTCATGCCATTGGAGGTCAGCAGGCTGCGCAACTGCTCGAGCTGCGGACTGCGCACGCGCACCGACTGTTCCGAAGCACGCTCGATGAATTCCTGTGTGGTCGAATCAGAAATCAGCTGACCGCGTCCGATAACGACCAAATGCTCTGCGGTCTGGGCCATTTCGGAAAGCAGATGGCTGGAGACCAGCACGGTCCGCCCCTCTGCCGCGAGCCGCTGCATGAAGCGACGGATCCAGAGGATGCCCTCGGGATCCAGACCATTCACGGGCTCGTCGAACAGCAGTACCGGCGGATCACCGAGCAATGCCCCGGCCAGACCCAGCCGCTGCGACATACCGAGGGAGAAGCCACCGGCGTTCTTACCCGCCACCTCGGACAGGCCGACCAGCCGCAAAACCTCGTCCACCCGGGACATGGGGATGCCATTGGAGGCGGCCATCCACTGCAGATGCGCGCGGGCCGAACGGTTCGGATGCACCCACTTGGCATCCAGCAGCGCACCGACGGCCCGCAGCGGATGGTCCAGCTCGTGGTACGGCTTGCCCTGGATCAGCGCGGTACCCGCGGTGGGCTTGTCCAGGCCGAGAATCATCCGCATTGTGGTGGATTTACCGGCGCCGTTCGGCCCAAGAAACCCCGTCACCTGTCCGGGTCGAACGGTGAAGGAGAGATCTTGAACCGCGACGGTCTGCCCGTAATGCTTGGTCAGGCCTCTCAGCTCGATCATGTTGCCCAGCTTTCCTCATTACGCGGGCACGCGCGTCATTAAATGGTGCCGAGTTCAATCATCCTCGAGGATGACCGCGGACCCCACCAGCCCCGGGCCGCAATTAGGGAATCCCCTGACAGATGCCCCCGTTCAGCGAGCCGGGGCTCTGAGCGGTCCGCCACCTACCAGCCGCTGGACGTGAGCGGCGACTGTGAGGCGCACACCCATGTCCGGAGTAGTCGAACACGTGAGGATCGACCTCTACCTGCAATAGTTATCGCTGCCCGCATCAACCCGCGGACTACAACGAGCGCCAAGCGATCACGGCAGTTGCTACCAACACCATTCGGTAGTCGACCGGGGCGTTGTCTATTCGTCGTCATCGCGGTCATGGGTCGGCCAGCACACCGTGCCGACAAGCACCGCCAGCGGCAACCCGGCCGCCACAGCCAACCCGAACACAACCGTCCCACTCACGAGTGCGCCTCGCTGACGCCCGGCTCGGTCGTACGCGATTGCGCGCTGTGCTGATTGTTCACACGCTGGCACTCGCTCACGGCAGCTGCCGGGAAGGCGCGACCGCCGCCCACCGATGGAACGACAGCCGCGGCAGCACGATCTCCACATCGGCCACACTCATGATCGCGTTCACCGCAAGCACATTCAGATGTTCGAGCGACGGCGCGATCACCGCATCGACCTCAGCACAGCGCACTTGGTCGACCAGCGGAAGCGGCGAAAACTCCGGCGGCCAGATCAACTCGTACCCGAGCCGCTGCGCCAGCCGCCGCACCTGCGCCGCATCCCAGTCCGCCGCCGAACTGATTTCGCGGTCGACCCATCCCAACGCGGTCGGTTCGTCTCGCATCGCATACCCCCTCATTCGACTTGGTGGGCACCCGCCGCCGAGGTGCCGAGAGGCATCGACCGGCGGCGCGTGCTATCTCGAGCGTCACACCGGGGACCTACGGCACTCAATGGCACTTTGCCGAGCGACATCGCGGAAGTGCCACAATGAAGTCATGCGCACAGGAAACAGCGCACAGCCGAAAGAGGTTGGTGCGCTTAGTATTCCAGGCGGACCAGATCTGCCAGCTCGCGCATTTCCGCGGTGAGAGTGCGTCGCCGGGTGATGATCCTGCCGACCAGATCCCGGGCCATGCGCTGCTCGATCAACCACGGTCGGGCTTCGCGAGACAGGCGGAACAGGGTTTCGCATGCCGCGTCGTAACGGCGTAGCTCGACATGCGCGTGCGCGACGTCCAGCAGATGCCGGTTCCGGTTGTCCGACGTCGGCCGCAGTCCCACTGGTACGTTGCGGGCGAGTCGCAGTGCCAGGTCCGGCCGATCGTCCACGACCGCGTTCTCCACCCGTTTCATCGCGACCGTCGCCGCATCGAAAGTTGTCCAATATTGGTGGTAGCCGCCCGGTGGACGGCGGACCGCGACCGCACCGGCTTGGGCCAGACGCATCATGTCGTCGGCCTCGTCGGACCGGTTGTCCCTGATAGCTGCGGCGGACGCCCGCAACAGCAACCAACCCCACGTGGAGATCTCCTCGGTGGTGGCCACCGACAGCCGTGGCTCGACCCGATCGGCCCATTGCGTGGCCAGCTCACGAACCTTTTCGAACTGCCGCTCGACCAGCAGCAGCCAGCACAGGGTCACCACGGCCGACGCCGCGTCGAGCACGTTGCCGGTCGCTTCGGCTTCGGCCAGGGAACGCTCGAGCGCCACCCGCGCTGCCTGTAGCTGGCGAGTCTGGACCAGCACCGAACCGGCGAGTTGCAGAATCCGCGAGCGCAGGAGGGGAGACCCGGCGTAGCCGGCCTCGATCAGCCGAGGCAACACCGCGGCGAGCCGCTCGTATTCGTTGTCGTGGTACAGCTTCACGGCCCCGGTGAGGGCTTCCGCCATGGCACGGTCTGCGACCGACCCGCTGTCCTGCACATCCTTCGGCGACAGGATTGCCGTACGGGTAGGGAGCCACAGATTGCCGCCGTCACTCTCCGGTGCCCCCAGGTTCGGGCCGAGCAACACAAACACCGGGCAGTCCAGCGCGACCGCCATCCGGCGCAGAGTTTCGATCCGGGTGTCGTCGCGCTCACCCTGCTCGATCTTGCGGACCAGCGACACCGAGACGTTCGAAGCCTGCGCAAGCTCCCGCTGTGTCAGTCCGCGCCGCTTCCGAACCGATTGCAGGCGTTCGCCGAGATTCGCCATGATCCGAGCCTACGGGCATGAGCATGCGGCCGTACGAGATCTGCGGGCGCTGGTCGCCATCGGCGGGATCGGTCCGAATATCTGCAGAGACTCTGACACAAAAGAAGACAACTGATGACCGCGGATGTGATCAAAGATATCGCGACCGAGTCATCCGCCGGCTCCCGGATAACCCGCGGATCTCGGCGTCCTGATTCCGAAACGAACTGCGTGACACCAATGTACGACGATTCTTACCTGCTATTCGGGCACAGACGGTGCGGCGCATCGGAATCCAGTGTCGTCGTCGAGCATCGCGCGCTCGGCGTCGTTGAGCGCTGCCGGTGTGCCCCGGTCGAATGGGCTGGTGAACGCCGAGCCTTTGAGCGCGAATCGATCCGGGGTGGTTTCGGTGGCTACCCATTCCCAGGTGTTTCCCACCAGGTCGTAGACACCGTATGGACTGACTCCGCTGGCATACCGATCCACTGGGGTTGTGGTGCCAGGACCGGAGCCGCGCACGTTGCATTTGGCTGCGGTCGCCTGGTTTCCCCAGGGCCAGGTGTTGCCTCGCGTGCCCCGTGCCGCTTTCTCCCATTGCTGGCTGGTGGGCAGGTCCTTGCCCGCCCACTGCGCGTAAGCGGTGGCGTCGTCCCATGTCACCCAGACCACGGGGTGGTCGGCATTTTCCGGAGCGGGACTGTCGTTCCAGTGGCGCGGTGGTAGGTGGTTGCGGGCAGCAACGAATCTGGCGTAGTCGGCGTTTGTGGTCGGAAAGATATCGATCCAGAACCCGGCGAGCCATACCGGTTGGTCCTGCGGGCCGGCGAGGTAGATGCCTTCGGGAATCCAGGTCATCAGTTTGCCGTCGGCCGGGTGGCGGATGTGGGTGCGTGTGTCGGAGACATCGGTGTCGCGTGTTTCGCTGAGCACGTCCGGCGCTACGAGTTCGATGAACCTGGCGCACTGCTCGTCGGTCAGACGCGACAACGAGGTGTCGAGCGCGGCCTGGTTGACCGGGCGGGGACGGACGTTGGCACCGCCAGCTTCCCATTTCGAGACCAGACGATCGTTGACACCGAGGTGTGCGGCGAACTCGACCAGGCTCATCCGTCGCGCCTCGCGCATGGCGCGGACCTCCGCCCCAGACCAGCGCCGGACCACCATGATCATCCCGTAGTTCTCCCTTCCCCGTGCGGTGGTTCATGAGCCTAGCCACTGGGGCGGACGGGCGCTCAAATTTGCTGTGCCGGAATGGATTCGTATTCCTTGCGGATGCGGCCGATCAGTTCGTGGTCAGCGGGCCAGTGCGTGTCATCGATGCTGGCGATCGCCCGCACGCCCGTGGCGGCGTTGGTCGCCACCGCAGCGACGAACTCCGGAAGCTGCGCCAGCGTGATCGGCCAAGAAGTGACCTCTTCATCTCGGGTCTGGCTGATCAGCTGCATGGTGATGCCAGGAAGCACATCGGCTTGCGGCCAGACCAGCTGGCCGTCGGAGGTGATGAGTCCAATGTTGGAGGTGGCAATCTCGGCGATTGTGCCGTCCGGGGTCGTGAGCAGGACATCGTCGAATCCGTTGCGCTGCGCTGCGCGTCGCTGGTAGAGCGCGCCGAACAACCCGACATGCTTGACCTTGGGCAAGTCACGGCTGTAAACCGCAGACTGCAACTTCAGCGGCCCTTGTGGGCTGGGCGGCGCTTTCCTGGTGCTGACGAGCACCTGCGGCTCGGTGTCGGCGCCGGGTTTGCTGAGTTCGAGGTGCGGGTCGAATACCGTCACACGCACGACAACCGTGTCGTCGATATCGCGCAGAGCGTGGCGCACGAATGCTCGAACGCGCTCAGAGTCGAGGTCGACATCGAATACGGTCCGGCAGTCGCGGGTCAGCCGCTCCAGGTGCAGCGACAGGCCCCGAACAGCGCGGTTCTCAACGCGCATCGACGTGAAGTGCCCGAAGCCGACAAGCCCCAGAGAAGCCAGCTCCGCGAGCGTGACCGGTGCGCCGTTGAGTTCCATGCCGCCCAGTGTTCCACCGCCGGACGGCGTCGAAAGCGGCCCCCTGCACCGAAGTTCGGTGAAAGGGCGGTGGAATGCGGTCTCGTGACGGTTCCGAGTGCAAACGCGTGGGCCGATGCTGAACTGCATGGCAAACGCGGATGCTCGGACGGTGTTTCGTGGGGCGTGCCCATTGACCGTCCTCTGCATGTGCGGCGATGCCGGAGCGACTCGTACTCCCGGTCAGATCAACTTCCGGCCTGGTCAGAATACCTTTGGGACAGTGATCAATTCGATGTTCGATCGAATCGTCACCAGACCACATCTCGGCGAATTCCGGTGGCGCGGGTGACTTCTCACTCGTGAAGTCAACGAAGGAGTGTGTCCTGATGAATCATGATCAACCGACAACCCAGTGTCCGCTGCGGTACCCGTTCGGGGAGACCCACACGCTGGATCTGGAACCGGACTACCGCGACTGCGACCCGATCACCGCGATCGAGCTACCCAGCGGCGCACAAGGGTGGTTGGTGACCGACCATGCCCTGGTGCGGCAGGTGCTGGCTGATCCGCTGTTTTCGCGGGAACAGGCGAACCAGGCGCAGATAGCGCGCCTTTCGACTGAAGTGCTTCCGCCGTCGGCGATCCTGGCGACGGATCCACCCCGGCACACCGAACTGCGCACCAGGATCGCGGGCATGTTCGCCCCACGCCAAGTCGCCGAGATGACCCCGGCCGTTGCCGCGCTGGCGGGCGATCTGGTCGATGCGCTAGAGGTATCCGGGGAGCCGGCCGATATCGTCTCCGGCTTCACCGAGCCGTTCGCGGCTGCGGTGGTGTGCGAAATGTTCGGTGTAGCAGAACATTTCCGTGATGAGGTGTTCGCCCTCGGTGATGCGCTCACCGCGCGAGACGCCACCACCGAAACCCTGGCGACAGCGCGGGGCGAGTGCGAGGCGCTGGCACGGGTGATTGGTTCAGAGAGCCCGAACGGGTTGTTCAGCATGCTCGGACAGTCCGCGCGCAGCGATGATGAAGTGCTGAACCTGATCATCGCCTGCTTGGTAGGCGGCCGAGGATCACCCACGGTGTTCTTGTCGAGCGCGCTGTTCGCGTTGCTGCGCGAGCCGCGCCACTATGAGCAGCTCGTCGAACATCCGGACGCAATCTCAGCGGCAGTGGAGGAGTTGCTGCGGTTCGTGCCGGTCGGGGTCGGCGGCGGATTCACTCGGGTCGCGACTGCGGATGTGCAGCTGGGGCCGGTGCTGGTGCGGGCAGGGGAAGCGGTAATTCCGGCGATGCACGCTGCCGGGCGCGACCCGAAGGTGTTTGAGCACCCGGACGAGCTCATGCTCGATCGCGGCCCGAAGATCGCGCATCTGGCGTTCGGGCACGGCACCCATTACTGCGTCGGCGCGGGTCTGGCCCGTTTGGAGGCCCGCGCCGCCCTAGAAATCCTCACCACACGACTGCCGGGGCTGCGCTTGGCGGATCCCGCTGACGGCGGGGTCTGGCGGCACGGCCGTGTGGTGCGTTCCCTCGAACGATTGGACGTGGCATGGACGCGAGACTGATCATCGACCGCGACCGCTGTGCGGGCACCGGAGTGTGCTTACCGATCGCCAGCCGTCATCTACAGCTCGCTGATAGCGCCGCCCGCGCCGTCGATGGCACCACGATAGGGATCGAACAGGCGCGTGCGGCTGCTGCGTGCTGTCCGAACGAGGCGATCACGGTGTGCGAGCAGCCACCAGCGGTGTTTCGTGTGGATGCACCGATCGTCACGTTGGGTCCTTCTGGCACCGATGCTCAAGCCGAGGCCTACAAGCACAGCGGACAGGTGCGCTTGGTCGATTCCTTCCCCGATGCGATGCGTGCCGCTGCTGAGAACCCAGGGCTGCGGGCGCTGGTCGCGGCGGGATATCTGGCACTGGATGCGGAGGTCTGCATGGCGGATTCGTGGGTGGACCAGCACTTCACTTACACCGGCGTGCTGCAGCTGGAGCGGTGTTGGGAAAGCCCGACCAAGCCGATGTGTATGGCGGTGCGACGCGATATCGGCCGCTCGATCGCTACGGTGGCCACTCATCCAGCGACCCGGGTGTTCGCTGCCCGGTATGCCCCTGGGGCGCGGCAGGTTTCGGTGCAAGCGAAACCGCTCGCTGCCCAAGCGGCGGCACATGCCGAGGTCGACGCTTGCATTGCCTCGGTGGACATTGCCGCCCGATACCCGCAGTTGGAGATCCGGGCCGAGTTCGCTCCCACGATGGTGTGGCTGTTGTACGTGAAGGTGGGTCGCGATGGGTGACTCGAACACCGTAGCGGTGCTCGGCGCCGGGATCATGGCGAATGCTGTCGCGAATGCCCTGCACGCTCACGGTTTCGAACTGCGCCGCTACAACCGCACCACCGCAGCGATCGATGGACCCGCGATCGTGTGCGCCTCCCCAGCCCAGGCCGCTGAAGGTGCGGCTGCGGTCTGGGCGTTCGTGCACGATGACACAGCCTCCCGGGCGGTGTGGTTCGGGCAGGACGGCGCACTTGAGACGGCCGATGGTGCGATCGTCATCGAAAGCTCGACGCTCTCACCGCAATACGCCGACCGGTGGATGCGCGATGCGACCGATTCAGGGGCCCGAGCCGTCTTGGCGCCGGTGACCGGCAGCCGCCCGGGAGCTGCAAACCGCACGCTGGTGGCATTCGTCACGGGCACGACGGCCGACCTCGCCGTGGCCGACTCGCTGCTTCGCGTGGTCGCCCGCGATGTAATCCGCGTCAAGAGCGCTGCGGCGACGGCGGCGGTCAAGCTGCTCAACAACGCGCTTGCGGCGACCATCTTGACCGCACTCGCCGAAACACTCACCGCCGCAAGGACGCTTGGTCTAAATCGCCACCAACTGATCGACATATGGGCACAGCACGGATGGGCTGCGCCGGTCACGACGGCCTACGGCGAAGCGATGCTCAGCGGCGAGCACCCGCTCACCAACTGCGCCCTGGCGGTCCTGGCCAAAGATGTGCACTACACCCTGGCAGCGCTCAGCGGCCAGGTCCCGCCAGTGCTCGCAGCGGTCGCCGACCGGTTCGACGCGGCGACGGCTGCTGGCCTAGGAAGTCAGGAAATGTCGGCAATCATCAAGGCGGCCGGATGCCCGCTATGACCGGCACCGTGCACGATTGGTTCACCCACAGCGCGAGCACCCCGTCGACCGCCCGCGCCCAGGTCAACCAGTACCTCGACATCTATACCGCCACGGTGCGCGACTGCGCACACACCCACCTCGGCGAGACGGTGAGTGTGTGCGTGTCCGGCTCGCTGGCGCGTGGGGAGCCCGCAGTCCGACATCGCGTGGGCGCATTCACCCTTGCCTCCGACGTCGACCTGATCGCCGTCGTCGACCAGCCAGCCGACATCCACGCGGGCGTGCAGAAGTTCGCGCTCAGCGTGGTCGAGCGCCACCCCGACATCGACACCACTGTGTTCATTGTCGGGCGCTCGCGTCTGCATCGGGTGGCGGGCCGGTTCGGCGCCGACTTGCACCATGCCGCAGTTCGCCCGCTATCCGGTGCTGCCCTGACCGGGGTCGCAGCACCGCGAATCGGCAAACGCGAAGGGCTGGAAGGGATTACCCATCAACTGGCGACGATCTACTGTCCCGACAGCCCACCCGGGGCCAGCCCGTGGCGCACCAAGACAGTGCTGGAGGCGCTGCGCGCGGTCGCGGCGCGCGGCGACAAAGGCCCGCAGCACTACAGCGATCTGCCCGACGATCCGGCGGTGTGCGAACTGCTCGATCGTGACACGGTTTCCGCCCTGGTAGCGGCCCGCGAGCACGACCAACGGCTGTTGATCCCCACCGAGCGGGCATACAAGCTGGTCGTGGCGTCCGCGTGCGCGCTGTTCGGCGTTCCGGCCGGTCACCGCGAACTGATCGCGGCGCTGCATACCTGCCGCCGACGCGCGCACCTGCTCGACGGATTCCAGCACGCGGTGCTGGCGGCGACGATCATCCTGTACGGACCACCCGAGTTCCGATGCTCTGCCGCCGCAGCACTGCACGTGATTGCGGACGCGATCGATCCCGAAACCCTGACCACCGCCCATGGGGCGCTCGAATCGTTGATGCGGATATCGCCGGTGGAGTTCGACCGCGGCATCGATCACCCCAACCAGGTACTGCGCCAGCACGTGCAGGCATTGCGCCGCGATTACTACGGCTGGCTCGGACCGCACAACTTCGGTGCGCATCCCGTTGCTGACTATCACGGCCCCACCGTCGTGACCCCATCGACCCTGAGGAGACCCGCGCATGGATGAATGGCCCGACTGGGTGCGCCAGCTCCCGGTTATCGACACCCTGTATCCGGGAGGCCGAGGGCATCTGCTTGCCAGCGAGCACGGTCAGGTGGTGCTCTGGTCATTCCCCAGCGGGGCGACGGTGCCGTGTCATCGACACTGCCCGCAGATCGGTGTGGTGATCTGCGGCAGCGTCGAGCTGAGCCTTAGCCACGAAACCCGAACGCTCAGCGCCGGTGAGAGTTTCAGCCTCGCCGACCAGCAACCCCACGCGGCCACTGTCGCGCCGGGCACGCTGGTGATCGAGGTGTTCGCTGACCCGGACCGCCACACCGCCACACCACAGGCCCTTCGGTGAGGGTTCGAATCATCGACGCCGACCGCGTTCTCACCGGGACCGGTGAACTGCTTTCACCGGGCACGGTGGTCACCACCGATGACCGAATCGCCTGGGTAGGAGCCACCGAAGCGCAGCCATCAGGCTGGAGTGGGCATCGTGTTGAGCGGATCCGACTGCGCGGGTCGACGATCCTGCCTGGATTGATCGACGCGCATGTGCACTTGGCCTTCGGGTGCGCGATGCACCCACGGCCCGCAATCCAACACGACACGCGTGTCGCGGTCGCCGCGACGATCCGGCGCGCACTGCGCGAGCTGGCAGCTGCAGGCATCACCTCGGTGCGCGACCTCGGCGCGCCCCGTTACGTCGATAGCGACACCTTCGCCACCACCACACCACCCACCCGGGTACTAAAAGCCACTATCCCGCTGACGATTCCGAGCGGACACTGCTACAGCCTCGGCGGTGCGGTCACCACCGACACCGAGATTGCTCGCCTCGTGGCCGACAACGCCGCACGCGGCGCCGACTGGATCAAGGTCATGGTGACCGGCGGCTTCACCGTCAGCGGGACCAGCTCACCCTACGAACCCCAGTTCAGCGACCATCAGCTGCGTGTGATCGTGGCTGCCGCCCGCGACCACGGGCTACCCGTAGCCGCCCACGCACACGGCACCGCTGGGATCCGCCAGGCGGTCGACGTAGGCGTCGACTCGATCGAGCACTGCACGTGGATGACCGACGACGGCGGATTCGACCTCGATCTCGGCCTCGTCAATGCCATCGCCGCACAGCAAATCATGGTGTGCCCCACCATCAACTACGAAGCCATGACCGCACGAGGTCGACTCTCATGGGCGGTGCGCCGCGAACAGCTGACCGTGATGCTCAGTGCTGGCGTGCGATTGGTGCCCGGTACCGATTCCGGCATCCCGCGCACCCCGCACAACAAGTACGCCCACTCGCTACCCACTTACCTCGATCTTGGTCTCGCTCCGACGGAGGTGATCGATCTGGCCACACGCCGCGCCGCGCAAGCACTCCGCATCGACCACAGCACCGGTACGCTCACCGCCGGGCTGTCCGCCGACCTTATCGCGGTCCCCGGCGACCCTCGCCAAGATCTGACAGTGCTTGCTACCCCGATCCTGGCCATGACCGCTGGACATCTGCATTACCCCGTCGCCGTCCCCACCACCGAGGAGTACACCCGCCGATGAGCACCAGCACCCCCTCTCTGAACTCCGAATACTCCTCGACCACACCGCTGCAGGCGCGCATCGACACCCACGCCCGCCATAGCGAGCACCCCGACGATCCGGTCGCCGCAGTCCTAGCAGTCCTCGACCTAGCCGAGACACAGTCGCTGGCCGATATCGGCTGTGGCGACGCCCGGTTCCTCGCCCACCTCGCCGAAAGTGGTCACCGTGGCCGACTGGTCGGCGTCGACAACTCTGCGGCAATGGTCGCAGCCGCCACCGCGATCGACGGCGTCGAAGCAGTGCTCGGCGACGCCACCCGGCTCCCGTTCGCTGATGGCGAGTTCGACCGCACCACCGCCCGGCACATGCTGTACCACGTACCAGACCCTGTCGCTGCGCTGCGGGAGTTCCAGCGGATCACCCGCCCCGGCGGCCGGGTGATCCTCACCGTCAACCACGCGCGAACATGCAGCCGCACAGGTGATCTCGTTGCCTCGTACGCCCGTAGCTACGGATTGGAACCCGTCGCGGAACTGGCCAACAGCGTCAACTCCGACAGCCTGCCGGAAATGATGGCCGAGGTCTTCACCACGGTGAACATCAACCGCTTCGACAACGCCCTCGTCTTCGACACCGCAGCGCCGCTGATCCGTTTCGCCGAGGCCATGGCCTCCTTCTGCGGCGTCGGTGCCGACAGCCCACACCGCGATGCCATCCTCGCCGACGTAGCCACCGACATCCACCGGTGGTTCACCAGCCACCCAGGCCAGGTGTGGCGCGACCCCAAGGGCTATATCGTCGCCACCGGAATTGTTGAATAGCACTGCTATCGAGGAGGATTCGAATCCTGTGAAGCTGCTCGTCACCGGCGGCGCCGGATACATCGGCTCCGTCGTCGCCCACCAGCTCGTCGACGCCGGCCACGAGGTCGAGATCATCGACAACCTCTCCACCGGGTTCGAGTCCAACCTGCCCACCGCAGCCCGATTCCATGAGATGTCGGTCCACCAGGTCGCCGATATTCTCACCCCCGAAGCCCGGTTCGACGGCGTGCTGCACTTCGCTGCCAGCATCGAGGTCGCCGAATCGGTCAGCAACCCAGACAAATACTGGCGCAACAATATCGAAGGATCACTGGCACTGCTGCGCGCGATCCGCGACGCTTCGGTTCCCCGCCTGATCTTCTCTAGCACAGGATCGATGTACACCGGCGACGGCACCACCGCCTTCGATGAAGCCGCCGAAGTCCGACCCAAGAACCCATATGCGGCAACCAAAGCCACGGTCGATCAGCTCATCGCGGGCGAATGCGTCGCCTCTGACACGCTCGGCGCGGCAACGCTGCGCTACTTCAACGCCGCCGGAGCGGTGCTCACTTCGGACGGAGTCCATCTGGGTGAACGCCACGAACCGGAATCGCATCTGATACCGATCCTGCTGCAGGCCGCCGATGGTCAGCGGGACTCGTTCACGCTATTCGGCACCGACTACGAAACCCGCGATGGCACCTGCATCCGCGACTACATCCACGTCGCCGACCTCGCGGCTGCCCACCTACTCGCTCTCGAGTTCGTCGAGCCGGGATGCCACGACATCTTCAACCTCGGCAACGGCCAAGGGCACTCGAACCAACAAGTCCTCGACACAGTCCGCGAAGTCACCGGAGTCGACTTCCCCATACGTATCGAGGGACGCCGCCCTGGCGACCCAGCGGTGTGCATCGCCTCCAGCGAGAAAGCGCAACGCGAACTCGGCTGGAAACCGCAACGGCCCGACCTCGCCGACATCATTGCCGACGCATGGCAATTCCATCAAGCTGTTCACTCGCGGAGGTAAGGGTCACGGGTACTCGGAGGTCGTAGGTTCTCAATGGTGGGGTCGGGTATCGGTTCACCGTGGCGGGACATCCCGCCGCAGTACGGGTCCTGGCAGGCAACCTACGCCCTGTACCGACGCTGGCAGCGCGTCGGGGCGTGGGCGTTCATCCTGAAGGTGCTGCAGGCCTTCGCCGATGCCGCAGGCCGTATCGCCTGGCAAGTGAGTGTGGATTCCACGATCATGCGCGCTCATCAACATGCCGCCGGGGCTCGCCGCCGCGGTGACCAGCAGATCGAATCACCCGGTGGATGCCATGACGAGCCCGCCGACCATGCGCTCGGACGTTCCCGAGGTGGATGGACGACCAAGCTGCACTTGGCCTGCGAGCAGGGAGCGCGGCCCTTGTCGGTACTGGTCACACCGGGTCAAGCCAGTGACAGCCCGCAGTTCACCGCGGCGCTCGAGGCCATCGGGGTGCCGCGGATCGGACTCGGTCGGCCACGAGTCCGGCCGTGAGGGCGGGCAGCAGCCGCGCTCACACCGCTTCAAGACAGTTCCTCCCTCCGCGCGGAGGACCGCGGATCTCGCAAGGATGACGACTGTAATGACTCCCAAGCGGACGCAGCGATCAGTCGAGAAGGCTATGGCCGGTTCGGAGTGTCGTCCCGTGTCGCCAGTTCGAGAGCGTATTGATCAGCCGGATCGATCTCGTCCACCACCTGCTGAGCGCCGGTTTGTTCGCCTCGCTGACGAAGCAGCTTCACGAGGTTGTACAGCGCCGCCTTGTCCCCGCGCTGGGCCCGCTGCCGCAGGTCGTCATCGCATCCGTTCTCGTACAGGAACCGGTCCAGCCTGCGCCGTGCGTGGACGTCGGTCTCAGCCAGCGTGGCCAACTCGTCGATACGTCCAGCTTTCGCGAGTAGATCCATGTGCCACAGATGCGCATTGTGCATGTCGGCATCAGCACTACAGCACTCGGCAGCAGCGCTGACTACGGAGATCGCTGCGCCCCAGTCGCACCGAAACTCCGCCGCCCGCACTACGTCGTTTATCACGTGCCAGTCGTGCGAGGTTTTCACGATCCCAGTGTGTCGATCCGAAGATCCGGTGTACACAGCAGCCCAGCAGCTAGCTGGCCTGACCTAGGGATGCGGAAAAGGAACGTATGGCGCGGGTCAGCGGGTCGGCGAAGAGGCTTGGGCCCAAAAGCGTTTGGGGATGCGGCCCGCGCGGCGGGCGAGGTGGCCTGCGTCGACCGCGGAGCGCATGGCCGCTGCCATGAGGGCGGGGTGCTGGGCGCGGGTGACGGCGGTGGCGAGCAACACAGCCGAGCAGCCGAGTTCCATGGCCAGTACGGCATCGCTCGCGGTGCCGATGCCCGCGTCGAGGATGACAGGTACGCCCGCACCGGCCACGATCATTTCGATGTTGTGCGGATTTCCGATGCCGAGGCCGGTGCCGATCGGGGCGCCGAGAGGCATGACGGCGGCGCAGCCCGCATCCTCGAGGCGGCGCGCCAGGATCGGGTCGTCGGTGGTGTAGGGCAGTACGACGAATCCAGCGTCAACCAATTGTTCTGCGGCGGTGAGCAATTCGATGGGGTCGGGGAGCAGGGTGCGCTCGTCGGCGATCACCTCGAGTTTGACCCAGTTGGTGTCGAGCGCCTCCGCGGCCAGTTGCGCGGTGAGCACGGCCTCGGCGGCGGTTCGACAGCCGGCGGTATTGGGTAGCGGCATGATCTCGAGGCGTTTGAGCAGGTCGAGCACGCCGGTACCGCCGACGGCGTCGACACGGCGCATGGCGACCGTGGTCAGCTCGGTGCCCGAGGCGACCAGCGCCTCCTCCAGCACGGCGAGATTCTCGGCGCCGCCAGTACCCATGATCAGGCGGGAGCCGAACTGCTTGCCCCCGATCTCCAGTACGTCAGCCACCCTGAACCGCCGTCAGTACTTCGATCTCCCAGCCGCGACCCACCGGCTCGTCCCAGCGCGACTTCGGGAAAACCGCACCGTCCACCGCGAGCGCGACTCCCTGCGACGGCAACCCGAGACGATCGAGAAGCTCACGCACCGTGAGGGATCGGTCGAATTCGTGGTCCTGCCCGTTCACGGTGACACCGATGGGGACCGAGGTCATCGAACTCCTCCTGATATGGCGGGTGACGGCGAGTGTGCCATTGAAAAACGTTGGGGGTCGGCGGCTTTCGCGGCAGCGAGCGGTGCACCGTCGAGCAGGCTCAGCACCGCGTCGACGGTGAGCGGGACCGCGAGCATGCCGTTGCGGCCGTGGCCGGTGGCCGCCACGATCCGGTCGTTGAGCCGTCCGATCACGGGCAGGTTGTCGGGGGTGCCCGGCCGGGATCCGGCGCTGGCCTCGGCCAATTCGTACTCTCCGATACCGGGCAGCACCGCCTCGGCGTCAGCGATCAGGTCACGGACTCCGGCGACGGTAACCGCGGTGTCGTAGCCCGCCTCGTATTGTGTTGCGCCGACGACGATTCCGTCGGCGCGCGGCACCAGGTAGACCTGCCTACCGTGCACCCGCGCGCGAATCACACGCCGCGGTGGGGGTGTCGCGCCCGGACGTTGGCGCAGACGCAGGATCTCGCCCTTCACGGGTCGAACGGGGAGTCCGGGCCACAGCCGTGCCGATGCCGCACCCGCGGCCAACACGACCTGGTCGTGTGGCAGCGCGTCCATTGCCTCGACAGTTTCGGCGCACATCTCGACTCCAGCTGTGCCGCAAGCCTTTTGGAGGGCATCGAGCAATCGCCGGTTATCGATGGCGGGTTCGGCGGCGGCGCGCAGACCGGCACGGACGGTGCGTGCCAACCCAGGTTCGAGCGCGCGCACTCCGGCACGGTCGAGCACCTCTAGCTCATAGCCGCGCGCACCCACCCAATCGGCCACCGTGCGCAGATCGGCGGCGTCCGCGCCATCCAACGCCACGGTCAGGGTTTCCTCGGCGACGAAAACCGCCACTCCGGTCGTCGATTCGAGTCGCGCGGCGAATTCGGGCCAGCGGGCCAGCGAGGCGGCCCCGAATTCCAGGACCAGATCCTCGCCCGGCCAGCCCTCGGACAGTGGTGCGAGCATTCCCCCGGCAACCCAGGAGGCGCCGGACCCGACGGCAGGATCGAATACGGTGACCGACCACCCCGCCTCGGCCGCCCGCCAGGCCGCGGCGAGTCCGATGGCGCCGCCACCGACGACGGCCAGAGTCCGCATCAGATCCACCTGCCCTACTACTCGCGCTATTCGCATCCCCACGGTAGCGCGACTACGGTCGAGCACGTGCAACCGTCCCACCTGTACCGGTCCCTATCGCCCAGGGAGCGTTTGGCTACCGCCCGGCTGTATCTGTGCACCGACGCGCGCAGGGAGAAGGGCGATCTGGCCAGGTTCGCCGAGGCCGCATTCGCGGGCGGCGTCGACATCATTCAGCTCAGGGACAAGGGTTCGCCCGGTGAGGCGAAGTTCGGCCCGCTCGAGGCCAAGGCCGAGATCGGCGCACTCGCCGAACTGAAGGCCGCGGCCCGCAGGCACGGCGGCCTCGTCGCGGTGAACGACCGCGCCGATATAGCGCTCGCCGCCGGCGCCGATGTACTGCATCTCGGACAGAACGATCTGCCCCCGTGGTATGCCCGACGCATTCTCGGCCCCGATGTGGTGATCGGGCGCTCCACCAACAACCGGGCACAGGCCGGGCTCGCCGCGATCGACGAGCACATCGACTACTTCTGCACCGGACCGGTATGGGCAACGCCGACCAAGCCGGGACGTCAGGCTGCCGGCCTGGACCTGGTGCGTTCGACCGCCGACGCCCACCACACCCGCCCGTGGTTCGCGATCGGCGGCATCGATGCCGAGCGACTACCCCAGGTGCTGGCAGCGGGGGCGCAGCGCGTTGTCGTGGTGCGCGCGATCACCGAGGCGCGTGATCCAGAAGCGGCGGCGCGGCACCTGAAGACGGCGCTACTCGCCAGCACTCACCTCACCTGAGACCCGGTGACCATGCGACTTCCGCGAAATCTGGCGTCTTTGCGACACACACGCGAACGGGCACGCTGAGTCCTCAGGACAGCACCTGAACTCGGGTCAGCGACAAGATCGAAGCCACGGCGGCCGCCGAATTCGCATCCTTCGAATCGATATCCACGTCGACGATGCGGGCGTAGGCACCGGGTCCATCGGGATCCGCATGCAACCAGACAAACCCCTGATCGGCGAGGTAGATGGTGCGCGGTAACGCGGCCGCCACATCGGCGTCGTCCACATCGATGTCGTCGAGGCGAACGCGCGCCGGAGCGGCGCGCAGCGTCGGCCAGGAGACGGCGAAGCCGGGATGCAGCGGGTGACTGTCGACCTCGTCCTCGGGAACCCAGGCCAGCGCACTGCTCTCCCGATTACGACTGGTCGGCAGGGCCATCATGGCATCGGCCACCACAGTGGTGTACGTCCAGCCGCTCAATGCCGTCGCGGTGACGCGCTCGCCGCGCACCCGGACATCGGCCGGATCGATGCCCGCTTCCTCCCAGGCTTCGCGGACCGCCGCGTGCACCGGGGTCTCATGGCTGTCGCGGGCGCCGCCGGGGAGCGCCCAGGTGCCGCCCTGATGACTCCACGGCGCGCGATGCTGCAACAGCACCGCCGAACCGCCGCCCGCGAGCGGAGCGCGCAGCAGCAGACCGGCGGCTCCGAAGCGGCCCCAATGCCGCAATCCGTCCGGTCCGTGTGACCAACCGTCGCCGTCACCAAGCATCTGGTCTACCATCCTCATCCAGCCGTAGCGAGGGTGTTGCACACGCCACGGCGCCGGTAAGACCACAATAAGCTCCCAGCAGGAGCACTATGTGCGCACCAACCGGGGAGGTGGAGATGGCAGCGCTCGACTCGACGGCGGCCCCGCGGCCGCCATCGGTCACGTCCGATGGCGGGTCCGAGCGGCTGGACGTGCCGCGCGAGGCCGGGCTACGCGCCCATCTGGACCCGGCCAACCTACGATCCTTCGCACTATCGACCCCGGGCCGGCTTATCGCCATCGGCCTGCTGCTCATCGGCCTGTGCCTGGCCGCGGGCATGATGACCGCCGCGACGGCGGGCGATCGACAACAGGCCCTGGACATCCTGCTCGACGACACCGAGCCGGACGCGAACTCCTCCCATCACCTCTACACCTCGCTGTCCATCGCCGACGCCGCGGCGAGTACCGCATTCATCGCGGGCGGCCTGGAACCGAAGGCAGTGCGCGACCGCTACAGTCAGGCACTCGGCGAGGCATCCGCGGAATTGGTGACGCAATCTGGCCATGCGGCGGGACAGGCCACCGATGAAGATCCGGATACCCGGCTGCGTACCGGCATCGCCACCGGCCTGCCGGTCTACTCTGGACTTGTCGAAACCGCCCGTGCGAACAACCGCAACGGGTACCCGGTCGGCGCCGCATATTTGAGCGAGGCATCGAATCAGATGCAGACCGTCCTGCTGCCGATGGCCGCACAATTGCAGAGCCATCGCTCCGATGCCGTGAGCGCTGCGCAGCGGCATCATGTGCAGCCGCCGTGGCCCGCGATCGGCGTCCTTATCCTGGCACTGGGAGCGCTGATCTGGGCGCAGTTCGATCTGTCGAAGCGCTGGCACCGTGTGCTCAATCCGGGCCTGCTGCTCGCCTCCGTCGCGATCCTGATCCTGTTGGCGTGGACGCTGACCGTCGGATCCATCTCCGCCGCGGAAATGATCGACGGCCGCGACCACGGCGCGGTGCCGAGCTCCCGTTTGACCGAGAGCCGCATCCTGACCCAGCAGGCGCGTTCGGCGGAGACGCTGAAGCTGGTGCGCCGCGACGCCACCGGCGACTACGACCGGACCTACGAGTCCAGTGTGACCCGGCTCAACGAACTGCTCAGCGGCTATCCGTCCGACGCCCCCGCGGCCGATGAGATCGCGAAGGCCAGGGAAGCGCTTACCCGTTGGCGCGCGGCCCATCAGCGCATGAACGACACCCTCGCGCGCGGCGACTTCGTCGGGGCGACGACGGTGGCGACCGGCCCCGGTTCGGCCGATGCCACAGCACAGGTGGAATCGCTGGACCACGCACTGGGGGTGGGTTTGGACGCGACGCGCGAAACGTTGCGCGACAACATCTCCGGCGGGGCTCGATCACTGGACTTCCTGGCGCCGGGTGCGATGGTGCTGGGGATACTCGCCGCAGCCTATGTCGGCCTCGGTATCTGGCCACGACTTCGGGAGTACCGATGAACCGTGTGCGCGGGCTACTCGCCGCGCTCGCCGCAGTCACCCTGCTCGCCGGATGCGCGGCGGGCTCGAGCACGATCGATACCAAGACCACCAAATACACCGAACCACCGCTGCCCGCCAAGGCCGTTTCGATCCCGACGGATTCCCCGATTCCACCGGCACGCGACGAGCATTGCGGCGATCCGATCGCGAGTCTGCGGCCCACCGGGGCGGGTGCGGCCGCCCGTGGACCGACCATCGACGCGATTCGCGCCCGCGGTCGACTGATGGTCGGATTGGATACCGGAAGTAACCTGTTCAGCTTCCGGGATCCGGTCAGCGGCACGATCGTCGGCTTCGATGCCGATATCGCCAGGGAGGTCGCCCGCGATCTGCTCGGCAGTCCGGAGCAGATCGAATACCGCAGTCTCGGCTCCGCGGAGCGCGAGTCCGCGCTGCAGAATCATGTCGTCGATATCGTCGCCAAGACGATGACGATCAATTGTGAACGGCGACAGAAGGTCACCTTCTCCACCGTCTATCTGCACGCGAATCAGCGCGTGCTCGCGGTGAAGAGCTCCGGCATCCGAAGTCTGGCCGATCTGGCGGGCAAGCGGGTGTGCATAGTCTCCGGCACCACCTCGTTGGACCACATGCGTCGCGAACAGCCCGCCGCGACCATCCTCAGCGTCCCCACCTGGGCCGACTGTCTGGTTGTACTTCAGCAACGTCAAGTCGACGCGATCAGCACCGACGACGCCGTCCTCGCCGGTCTCGCCACGCAGGACTCGTCTTACACCGAGCTGGTCGGCCCCAGCATCAGCGCCGAACCCTACGGCATCGGAATCCCCAAGGGCAGCGACGATCTCGTCCGCTTCGTCAACGGCACGCTGGAGCGCATCCGCAACGACGGCACCTGGGTCCGGCTGTACCAGCAGTACCTGATCGCGCTGGGGCCGGTGCCGACACCGCCCGCCCCGACCTATCTGGACTGACGGCGATGACATCTCCGCACGATGCCGCCGATCCGACCGAGGGCGAGCCGAAGGAACCCGCCCAGCACACCGACGAAAGCACCAGGGCGGCCGCGTTCTTCGGACCCGACCCCGGCTCCGCCGCTATCGAACCGATCAGGTCGTCACCGGATACCGGTCCGGAGGCCGAAACCCCACGCCCCGCAGCCGCTGCCGGAGCGACCGACGAGAGCGCCGCTGCCGAGGAAGCGGTACGGCACCATCGCGCCTCCGCCGAGACGGTCCGCCAACTCTCCTCGAGGGAAACCGTTCGCCGAGGCGATGTGGCCGCCGAATTCACCGTCGGCGCGTGGAATGCCCCGGAGCCGACCTCCGCCGCAACCATGCGCACCTCCGGTCGCAGCGTCCGCACCGCGCGCTCGCGGCCGACGACACGCAAACTCGGCGCCGGACTGGTCACGATTCCGAATATCCCGCCCGCCGACCCACGAACCGCGGTGCTCGCCGATCCCGTTGTCTCCGAGGGGCGGCGCTTCTGCTGGCGCTGCGGCAGCCCGGTCGGCCGTGCTACCGCGACCCGCCCCGCGACCACCATGGGCACCTGCGCAACCTGTAGTGCGCCATATGATTTCCGTCCGTCCCTGCACGCGGGCGATATGGTGTCGGGCCAGTACGAAATCCAGGGCTGTATCGCCCACGGTGGGCTCGGCTGGATCTACCTCGCGATCGACCGCAATGTCAGCGACCGTTGGGTGGTCCTGAAGGGTCTGCTCCACGCGGGCGATACCGAGGCGCAGGCGGTGGCCGTTGCCGAACGCCAATTCCTCGCCGAGGTAGCACATCCCAGCATCGTCAAGATCCACAACTTCGTCGAGCACACCGGCCCGGACGGCGAATCGATCGGCTACATCGTCATGGAGTACGTCGGCGGCCGGTCACTGCGCGATATCCTCGACAACTACCCGCGGCCGGCGCGAATGCCGGTCCCCGAGGCGATCGCGTATCTGCTGGAGATCATGCCCGCGCTGGAGTATCTGCATTCGAGCGGGTTGGCCTACAACGACCTCAAACCCGACAACATCATGGTCACCGAGGATCAGGTCGAACTCATCGACCTCGGTGCCGTCACCACCCAGGATGCCTACGGAAACCTGTACGGCACCAGGGGTTTTCAGGCGCCCGAGATCGCCAGGACCGGACCTACGGTGGCCTCGGACATCTACACCGTCGGGCGGACGCTGGCCGTGCTGACGCTGAGCATGCCGATGGAACAGGGACGCTATCTCGACGGCATTCCCGACCCCGCCGACCATCCCGTACTCGAACGCTACGAGTTCTTCCATCGCCTGCTGCTGTGTGCGACCGATCCGGATCCCGCGCGCCGCTTCCCTTCCGCTCGCGTGATGTCGGCCCAGTTGGCCGGGGTACTGCGCGAGATCCTGTCCGTGGAGACCGGCGCCGAACATCCACAGCTGTCCACAGTTTTCAGTCCACAACGTGGCAGCTTCGGCACCGATGAGTTGATCCGCCAGACCGACGCCTACGCCGACGGCATCGCCAGAAGCAAACTGCTGTGCGCGGACGAAGTGGCCACGGCCCTTCCGGTACCGCTCATCGATCCCGCCGACGCGACGGCCCCGGTGCTCGCGGCCGCCGCGCATGCGGAGCCGCGGGATGCGCTCGCGGCATTGCAGGAGGCCAGGGCACGCGCCGAGGCCCATCCCGACAATGTCCCGGACACACTGGATCTGGAGTTGAAGCTGGCGGAGGCCCGGCTCCGACTGGAACTCGGGGAATCGGCCGTGGTGCGGCAGATGCTGTCACGGGTGGGCGCCGATCACGACTGGCGCATCGACTGGTATCTGGGCCAGGCCCAGCTACTGGAATCGGATTTCGAGCAGGCCTACGCCAGTTTCGACGCAGTGTTGCGGCTGCTGCCCGGCGAGATAGCACCCAAGCTCGCGCTCGGGGCCACCGCGGAACTTGTACTGCAGCACTGGGATTCCGAGGATCCGCAGCAGTGGCACGCCTACGCGAAGCGGTTCTACCGCACCGTCTGGCACACCGACCGCGCGGCGGTGAGCGCCGCCTTCGGCCTCGCCCGACAACTCGCCACGGCAGGCCAGGTAGACGACGCGGTGCGCGCACTCGACGATGTGCCCGCCGCCTCTCGGCACTACACAACGGCCCGGATGACCGCGGTGTGGCTGCTGCTCACCGCCGCCCCGATCGCCGAACTCCCCGAATCGACGCTGCATATTTCGGCCTCGCGCGTCACCGCCCTGCCCAGCGGGGAGAGTCGCGCGCCCCAGATGCGCGTGCTCGTCCTCGGTGCCGCCCTGGCATGGCTGCAATCGGGCAATAGGCCCGGCACCGACGGAGCGACCCTCTTCGGCGCGCCTTTCACCGAGCGTGAACTGCGCACAGGCACCGAGGCCGGGCTCCGCGCCCTGGCCCGCACTGCTCCGGGCCGCAATCACCGCTACGCCCTAGTGGACCTCGCGAACTCGATCCGCGCCAAGACCTGGATCTAGCTTCGAGGCGGGACAACTGATCTCGTAGGCACTCATCGGGTACGAGCGACACTCGCAGCCGCCGGACCGTAGACGACAGGCCCCGCCGCCCAACGACCGGTAAAGGCTCGAGGAGGCGGGAGAAACAGCCGGGACGGACCGCCGACCGCCCTCGGATCCAGGTTCGCGGAGCAGTCGGCATACCGATGATCCCCGAGCTTCCGCGGCCGCGGCCCGCCCCGGGGGCAGCCGGAGCGGGCATATCGAGAGTGGCGAGGGCATCGAGGTCCCGATAGCGGCGGATGGTCCGGCCCCGGTTTCGGCGTCCGGCGCAAACCTGGTCCGACATCAATACTGCCGCAGCGACCGTGAGGATTCCGTGAGGTTTTCCAGAGCCGCTTCCCTGGAACTCAGTCAGCGCCCTGAGCTGCGACAACGTGGCGTGCGGCCTGTGCGATCGCCAATTCCTCATTGGTCGGCACGACCAGCACGGCGACCTCGGCACCCGGTGCGGAGATATAGCGGGCGGCGCGGTCCTCGGCGGTATTGCGGTCCGGATCGACTTCGATGCCGAAGCGGGACAGCCCGGCGAGCGCGTCGGCCCGGACCTGGGGGCTGTTCTCGCCGACGCCCGCGGTAAAAGTGATTGCGTCGATGCCGTCGAGCTCGACCAGGTACGCGCCGAGATAGCGGCGCAGGCGGTGGATGTACACGTCGTAGGCCAGCCGGGCCGCCGGGTCGCCCGCATCGATGAGCCGCCGCAGCTCACGGAAGTCGTTGACGCCGGACAAGCCCTTGAGTCCGGCGTTGCGGTTGAGCATTTCGTCGATCTGATCGATGCCCAGCTGGGCGGAGCGGACCAGATGCATGATGATCCCGGGATCGAGATCACCGCCCCTGGTACCCATCACCAGCCCCTCCAGTGGAGTGAGGCCCATGGTGGTGTCGATCGGACGTCCGCCGCGGATGGCCGATGCCGACGCGCCGTTGCCGAGGTGGAAGATGATCTGATTCACCTCGGCCGGATCCCGCTCGAGCAGCGCGGCGACCCGACCGGAAACGTACTCGTGCGACGTGCCGTGGAAGCCGTACTTCCGAATACCATGCGCGGCAGCGAGTTTCGCGTCGATGGCGTAGGTCTTGGCGGCATCGGGCAGACCGTGGAAGAACGCGGTATCGAATACCGCGACCTGCGGTACGCCGGGCAACAGTGCACGTGCACTCTCGATGCCCGCGACATTAGCCGGATTGTGCAGCGGCGCAAGCGAAGACAGGTCGGAGATGGCTGCGACGACGGCGTCGTCGATGAGCGTCGGCCGGTAGAACACCTCGCCGCCGTGCACCACGCGGTGCCCGACCGCGCGCACACCGGCCTCGGCCAGGTCGTGGCCGGATTCGGCGAAAACCTCGAAAACCAGGCGCAGCCCCGCCGTGTGATCGGCGATCGGCCCGCGATGTTCGATAGTTCGGCCATCGACCTCGAGCTCGATTCCGGCCTGCTCCTCGCCGATCCGATCGACCATGCCGGATGCGGCGACCACACCCGAATCCGGCTCCAACAGTTGGTATTTGATCGACGACGAGCCGGAATTGATCACCAGCACCAGATCACTGCGCCCACCCGGCACCCGATCACCACCCCTCATGGAATCGCTACGCGATGCTTTCCGCATATGACACCTCCTGCATCGCGTGCCCGCCTACCACTCGATCAGCAACCGCGAATCGGGCGGCGTTGTTCCACCGTGTGCCACACGACACTGGACACCTCAGCTCTCCTGTGCCTGGATCGCGGTAATGGCGACCGTATTGACGATGTCGGCGACGAGCGCACCGCGCGACAGATCATTGACCGGCTTGCGCAGTCCCTGCAGCACCGGGCCGATCGCGATCGCACCGGCGCTGCGCTGGACCGCCTTGTAGGTGTTGTTACCGGTATTGAGGTCCGGGAACACGAAAACCGTTGCGCGCCCGGCCACTTCGGAGTCCGGGAGTTTGGTGGTCGCCACGGTGGGTTCGATCGCGGCGTCGTACTGGATCGGGCCCTCCACCAGCAGTTCCGGATCGCGTTCGCGGACCAGTTTGGTCGCTACCCGCACCTTGTCCACATCGGCGCCGCTACCGGATTCACCGGTCGAATACGACAGCATCGCGACGCGCGGGTCGATGCCGAAGCGGGCCGCGGTGTGTGCGGAGGAGATCGCGATATCGGCCAGCTGCTCCGAGGTCGGATCGGGCACGACGGCGCAGTCGCTGTAGGCGAGCACCCGATCGGCCAGGCACATCAGGAACACACTGGAGACGGTGGAGACACCCGGCACGGTCTTGATGATCTCAAAGGACGGCCGGATGGTGTGCGCCGTGGTGTGCGCGGCCCCGGAAACCATGCCGTCGGCAATGCCCTTGTGCACCATCATGGTGCCGAAATACGAGATATCGGCCATGGTTTCGCGGGCACGCTCCAGTGTCATGCCCTTGTGCTTGCGCAGTTCGGTGTACTCCGCGGCGAATTCATCGAGGTAACCGGAGGTGCGCGGATCGAGGACCCGCGCAGCCGAGATATCGACACCGAGCTCGGCGGCGCGGGCGCGCACCGCCGTCTCCTCGCCGAGGATGACCAGATTCGCGATCTTGCGCTGCAATACCCGACCGGCGGCGCGCAGGATCCGGTCGTCATTGCCCTCGGGCAGCACAATGGTCTTGCGGTCGGCCCTGGCGCGTTCGATCAGCTGGTATTCGAACATCTGCGGTGTCACCACCGAGGTATCCGGAATTTCGATGCGCCGCAACAACTCCGACGCGTCGACATACTGTTCCATCAGGGCCAGCGCGGTATCGACCTTGCGTGGGCTGCCCGCCGACATGCGGCCGCGCGTGCGGTAGGCGGCGCTCGCGGTGTCGTAGGTGCCCAGGCTGGTCGTGAGGATCGGCAGCTTGGGTTTGAGGCCGTGCATCAGCCTGGCGACGGCGGGATGCGGCAGCATGCCACCGTTCATGATGATGCCGGACAGGGACGGAAAGCCTTCCGCCTCATGCGCATTCACGACGCTGAGCAGTACGTCGGAGCGATCACCCGGCGCGATGACGACGACACCGTCGACCAGTCGCTCCAGAATATGTTCGGCGGTCATGCCGCCGACCATGACCTCCAAAGCCTCACGCTGCAGCAATTCCACATCGCCGCTGTAGATTTCGCCGTCGATCGCGGTACACAGCTCGGCCATGGTCGGTGAAATCAGCAGCGGCACTTCGGGTAACGTCCAGGTCGGAACACCGAAGCCGGTCAGCGCGGCGCCGACTTCGTCCAATCGTCGCGGATCGCAACGGTTCGCGATGATGGACACCAGGCGCGCGTGTTCGAGAGACAGCTCGTGCGCGCACAGTTCGGTCAGCTGCTTGACTTCGTCCGGGGTACGGCCCGCACCGCGCACCACCAGCAAGACCGGCGCGCCGAGGTTCACCGCGATGCGCGCATTGAAGCGCAGTTCGCTCGGGCTGGCCACATCGGTGTAGTCACTGCCGACTATCACCACCGCGTCGCACAGCTTGGCGACCGCGTGGAAGCGCATCACGATCTCACTGATCGCGGCATCCGGATCCGCGTGCACCTGCTCGTAGGTGACACCGATGGCCTGCGCGTAATCGATATCGGCGGTGCTGTGCTCGAGCAGCAATTCCAGGATGTAATCCGGTTCGGTGGTCGAGCGGGTGATCGGACGAAATACACCGACCCGGGCGGTCGACGCGCACAGCATCTGGAGCATGCCGAGGGCCACCGTCGATTTTCCGGTGTCACCCTCCGGAGATGCGATGTACACAGCGGATGGAGCGGAATCGGCCATGTCCGCGAGCTTAGTAAACCCGCGGCTATTCGGACCGGGCGGCGAGACGGCGATCACGAATTCCTATTCGCACCGATCCGGCTATAGTCCGGGGATGGCTGAGGAGTTCCCCAAATGGCAGTGGGGTTCGAACACCAACTTTCTTGCCCGCCTGGCGACCGAGTTCGCCTCCACCAAACCCGGGTCGTGGCTGATTCGCAAGGTCACGCCGCTGGACCGGGCCATCCTCGAGCGCACCGATGCCAAATACACACTGCTCGGCCCGATCGGCGCCCCGGTCATGCTGCTGACCACGATCGGCCGCAAATCCGGTGAATCGCGCACCCAGCCGCTGCTCTACCTGCACGATGGCGACACGATCTCTGTGATCGGCAGCAACTTCGGCCGGCAGCACCATCCGGCCTGGACCAATAACCTCCTGGCCAACCCGAATGCCACCATCGCCATCGCAGGCCAACGCATCCCAGTCCGCGCCACCTTGGTCGAATCCAACAAAGACGCCATATTCGCCCGCTTCGTCGAGATCACCAACGCCTACGGCGTCTACCGCACCCGCACCACCCGAGACCTCCGCATCTTCGCCCTCACCCGTACCTGATCGGTCGCGGCTCAGTCGAGGATGCGGAGCCGGATCTCGCCGGAACAGGTCGAAACCTGGACCGTCCGCAGCGTCTGGCCGAATATCGGCGGGCGAGGTCCAACGACTCGGCCGGTACGACCGAGATCGAAACAGTCACGACTCAGCCAGAGCACACAGACGCGACGTCGAAGACCAGCCACGCTGCGGTGTCCGGCCAGATATCAGCGGGCAAGCCCGTCGACATCCGACCAGCACAACCGAGCTTCGAGCAGTTGCGGCTCAGCCCAGAGCGCGCAGGCGCGGGGCCAGGTCGCGCTGGAAGAGATCGAGGAAGCGCGACTGGTCGTGGCCGGGGGCGTGGAAGACCAGGTGGTTGAGGCCGGCGTCGAGGTATGGCTTGATCTGTTCGACAGCGTGGTCGGGATCATTGGCGACGATCCAACGCTTGGCGATCTGCTCGATCGGGAGGGCGTCGGCCGCGGCCTCCATTTCGATCGGGTCGGTAATCGAGTGCTTCTGCTCGGCGGTGAGTGAGAGCGGGGCCCAGAAGCGCGTATTCTCCAGTGCCAGTTCGGGATCGGTGTCGTAGGAGATCTTGATCTCGATCATCCGGTCGATCTGCTCGACGGTGCGTCCGGCCTTGGCGGCGCCTTCCGCGACGGCGGGCATCAGCTTCTCGGTGTAGAGGTCCATGCCCTTGCCGGAGGTGCAGATGAAACCGTCACCGGCCCGGCCCGCGTAGCGCGCGACCAGCGGTCCGCCCGCGGCGATATAGATCGGGATGCCACCCTTGGGCACGTCGTAGATCGAGGCGCCGACGGTCTTGTAGTACTCGCCGTCGAAATCGGTGCGCTCACCGGTCCACAGCGCGCGCATGAGGTCGACGGATTCGCGCAGCCGGGCGAAACGCTCCTTGAATTCCGGCCATTCGCCGGTGTAGCCGGTCGCGATCTCATTGAGCGCCTCACCACTGCCGACACCGAGCATGATGCGGTCCGGGTACAGACAACCCATGGTCGCGAAGGCCTGTGCGATCACGGCGGGGTTGTAGCGGAAGGTCGGGGTGAGCACCGAGGTGCCGAGTTGGATGCGCTTGGTGCGCTCACCGACCGCGGCCATCCAGGCCAGCGAGAACGGCGCGTGTCCGCCCTTGTGCCGCCACGGCTGGAAATGGTCGCTCACCGTCGCGCTGTCGAGGCCGTGTTCCTCGGCCAGCACAGCGATTTCCACCAATTCCCGCGGTCCGAACTGTTCCGCCGACGCCTTGTATCCGAGCCTGAGGTCACCCATATGCGCCACTCCTGTCACGTCGCTCAACGGTTCGTGCGGGAGGTTCCGCACACCGTCGGCCGCCTGAATCCGACGACCGCACCCCGGTACAACCGCAAGGGCGACGCCGGAGTTCCCGCGCCTCGATCGGCCCTACCCGAGCGCTGCGTGATCGTTGCTCACACGGCCTCCCCTCGACCATAGTCAGCGCGCCACCGCAGTGCAGTGCCCCGCGCTGCGATCGCATAGCTAGATTGCTTGCTGCGCTATCTGCCTCCGGCAGCCCGCCGAGCATAGTGATATGGCGGTCGAATACGGCGTGGATGACCACCGTTCGACTGCGCTCGATGGACCGGACACGGCACTAGCGCGGTGTGGGGATGGTCGCATGGGGGTCGGTCATCGCGCGCTCGGTGGCGGGATAGCCGACAATCGACTCGTGAGCACACCGGATGACGCGATTCTGTCCTACCTGACCGATATGGATGGGGTGCTGGTGCACGAGGACCATCTGGTCCCTGGCGCCGATAAGTTCCTTGCCGAATTGCGCAGCAAGGAGATTCCGTTCCTGGTGCTCACCAACAACTCCATTCGCACACCGCGCGATCTGCAGGCTCGGCTGCGTCACACCGGACTCGATATTCCGGAGGAGGCGATCTGGACCTCTGCCCTGGCCACCGCGACCTTCCTCAACGACCAGCGACCCAATGGCACGGCATACGTGGTCGGCGAATCCGGACTCACCACCGCACTGCACGAAATCGGCTACGTGCTGACCGATAGCGATCCGGATTACGTGGTGCTCGGCGAAACCCGCACCTATTCCTTCGAAGCAATAACCACCGCGATCCGCCTCGTGGATCGGGGCGCGCGCTTCATCGCCACCAACCCGGATGCGACCGGACCGTCCCGCGACGGACTGCTACCGGCGACCGGTTCGGTCGCCGCATTGATCACCCGCGCGACCGGTAGGGAGCCGTACTACGTCGGCAAACCGAACCCACTGATGATGCGCTCGGCACTGCGCCGGATCGGCGCGCATTCGCAGTCGACGGTGATGATCGGCGACCGTATGGACACCGATATCGTCTCGGGTCTGGAGGCGGGCATGCGCACCGTCCTGGTCACCACCGGCATTTCCACCCGCGAATCCGTCGAGCAATTCCCCTACCGCCCAACCCTCGTCGTCGACTCCGTCGCCGACCTCGTCGGCCGAACCGACAACCCCTTCGCCTGACCGCGTCGGCAATCGAGATCAGGTGAAACCAATGGCGGAGGCTTCTGCCGCCATGCGCGAACATCGTCCAGTCGGGCGCTGGGGTTCAGAGGACGATTGCATTCAGGACGGCGGAGAGTCCGGCGGCAGATCACTCTCGTTTCGCCACCGTGGTTCCACGTGAACATTTGTGCAGTCGCATGCTGGGGCTCAGGGGGTGATTGCGTCCAGCGCCGCGGAGAGTTGGGTGAGAGCCTCGACGATGCGCGCGAGTTGTTCCGGGCCTAGTTCGTCGGCCAGCCGTTTCGCCATGACCGCGTGCTGTGGGTTGATGCGTTTGATCGCTTCGCGGCCGGTGTCGGTGACCGCGACGAGTTTGGCGCGGCGGTGGGCCGGATTCGGTTGGTATTCGGCAAGTCCCTTGTCGACCAAAAGGTCCGCGATGCGCTGCACGCTCTGCCGGGTGATTCCCATGGCGCGGGCGATTCCGGCCACCGGCAGCGGTTCGCGCAGCACCGCGCCGAGCACCTGCCACCAGGCCGCGGTAATTCCGCCCGGAACGGCCAATTCCTCTGCGATGGTGAGGAATTGACCGTTCAGCCGGAATGAGGTGATCGCGGCCGCCGCGAAGAGTTCCTGCTCGGGGGTGTCACCCATTCGACGTCCTCCTCACGCCTGAAGACGGGGGATGCCAACCCGCGAGTTGGAGCGGCAATCCCCACGGTTTCCTGCTGGTTCCTGCTTCACGGACCGACCGGCGAAGTCCGCACCGGCTGCGACCGCCGGCCCGGCGGCGGAGACGTTCTCATTTTCGTGCAGAGCGAAACGCTCGGAACCGATGGGGCGCAAGGGAATTGACGCGCTCACCGCTCAGGCATGACAGCATGCTGTCATGTTTGACAGGATGCTGTCAATCGCTCAGTGTCCCCGCTCGATCTTCGCCAGATGCGCGATATTGGCGCGATCCCGCGCATCCACACTCGGCTCACCACCGAACCACGCGTCCAGAATCTCCGTCAGCTCCGCCGTCGACGTCGAACGCAGGCTCAGCGCAAGCACATTCGCGTCATTCCACTTCCGCGCACCAGCCGCCGTCGCCGCATCACCGCACAGCGCGGCCCTGATTCCCGCGACCTTGTTGGCGGCAATGGACGCACCCGTCCCGGTCCAGCAGCACACCACTGCCTGATCCGCCCGCCCCTCGGCCACATCCCGCGCCGCCGCCGCACTGGCCCATGCCCAGTCATCCCGTTCACCATCGGCGAGCGCACCGTGCACCAATGTTTCGAACCCACGCCGCTCGAGCTCCACAACCAGCTCCTCGGCCACCCCAACCCGTTCATCCGCCGCAACCGAAATTCGCATAACCCAAGCGTAATAACGCCCCCACCGCGCGGCTCCGAAAACAGCGCGCAGCTGGTCCTCGGTTACAAGGAAAAACCGCGACTTGTCGCGCCGGTCACCAGGCAACTGGTCCCAGGCGATCGAGGTCTGCTCCGAGTTCGTCATGCCACTGAGACGCCGGATCCCACCCGGCCGTGACAACGGAGCGCGTGCTATCGGCCTGCGCCGTCATCCACGCCCACGTCGGGACCAGCAGAACGCCCTAGATCAATCCGGGATCACCAGTGGCCGCGAATCGAACGACAGACCGGTGGATCAAATCGGGAAACTCCGTCAGGTTTTCGGTGACTCTCTCGAAGCCACCACCGAAGGAGGCAGCGCTCGACGGTGAACGGCTCCTTTCGAATCGGCCGCGAACAAGATGCCCCCGCCATCGGAAGCGAACACCAAGCCGCGCGGATTCTCGGCTGCTGACAGGAATACGCTGCCTTCCTCCCGGTAATGTCCCAACGTCAGCTGAGCCGGATGGATGAAGTAGCCGTTTCCGACATCACCCAGTACGACTTCACCCACGTAACCATAAAAGGCCATCAAGTCAGCGGCGGCTATCGGCACAGTGGCCAGCTCAGCAACCGCAGCCAAATCAGCTTCGCCCACAAGACGAACCTTGTTCTCACCGGCCGGGTAGCCGAAAGTCGCCTCGAACGAGCCGGTCACCCTCGCCACCTCGGCCGTGACCTCATCGCACCACCGCGATAGCCAACCTGCCGACAAATCCATCTGACCCACAACCCGAATCATCGCGCGATGGACACGCCGGACTCATCAGCCCATCGAATGGCTCAGGCTATTGGGAGACACACCCTAGGCCAGAATCCTGGCAGCGTGGCAAGATACGGAAAGCGGAGGGACCGGCGTTGTCAGCTTGGAGTGAGGTCGTTGTCGGCCTGGTAATTCTGGTCGGGTTGGTCGGGATCATCGTCCCGATTCTGCCGGGAGTCATCTTGATCTTCGGGGCCATTGCCGTGTGGGCGTTCCTGACCGGGGGTGCTATCGCGTGGATCGTATTCGCCATCAGCACGGCGTTTCTGGTGCTGTCCGGCATCATCAAATACACCTGGCCGGGGCGGAAGATGAAGGATGCGGGGGTCTCCAAGCGCGCGCTGTTCGTCGGCGCGATTTTAGGCATCGTCGGCTTTTTCATCATCCCGGTGGTCGGGTTGTTCGTGGGATTCGTTCTGGGCGTATACCTTTCGGAGTTGCACCGCCTCCGCGACAACAAACCCGCCTGGCAGGCAACAATGCACGCACTCAGGGGCGTCGGCCTGTCGATGCTCATCGAACTCTTCGGCGCCCTACTGGCCACCGGGGTGTGGGTCGTCGGCGCGATCGTGGTCTAGCCGAATCGGCGACACTCACTCGATGACCGGGAACGGAATCGTACCCGCCGGTCCGAGTTTCGGTAGCTCATCGCGCCGCAACCGCAAGGTCGGCTGCTCGGTGCGGTGGAGCGGGAGCGGGAGGGTGGGTGTCGGATCGGCCGGAACCGTTCGGTCACGGGCGGGCAGCCGATAGAACGCCCGCGCGTTGTCCTCGAGGACCTTCAACATATCGGTGCCGACCACATCGCAGATCAGATCGACATCGGAATCCCGGAACGGCCGCCCCGCGCGAGTACCGGGCAGATCGGTACCGAACATCAGCGCCTCGGGATTGACCGCGTGGATCCGACGCAGCGTACGGACCACCTTCATCTGCACCCGCCCGAAACCGGTCGCCTTCACCCGTGCCCCGCGATCCACCAGATCCAGCAGATAGGGCAGGCCCGCCTCGGACATGCCGAGGTGGTCGATGGACAGCACCGGCAGCTTCGAGATCACCGGCTCCATCGAGGTGAGCATGGTGCCGTCGACATACACCTCGACATGCCAGCCGACGAGGTCGTGCGCACGCAATGCCTGCAGCGTCATCGCGGTGATATCCGCGGCCGCGCGCTTGACATTGAAGCGCAGCCCCCGCACGCCGATTCGATCGAGTTCGATGATCTCGTCATCGGTGGCGTCCGGGTCCAAAGCGGTGACACCGACCCAGCCCTCGCCGAGCTCGGCCAGCGCCGCCTTCAGGTAGGTCTGGTCGGTGCCTTGGAAGGATCCGCTGACCACGGCCCCGCCGCCGATATCGAAGCGCGACATACGCTTTCGATAGTCGGCGATGGTGAACGGATCGGGCAGATAGCCCTCGTTCTCGGCCAGCGGGAACCGCGGGTCGAAGATGTGGAGATGGGCATCGAACACTTGTACAGAATGCCTCAGCGACGAAGTTTCCGCTGCCATGGACCCGACAGATTTTGTGCCACCGCGGCCGAGTCGGATTGTCGAGTGCCACAGGAGGTGACCATTGCCCGCGGTGGCATCCGCACTAGACCTTGTGCGGCTCGCTGGCGCGCAGCATGTCCTCGCGCTCGACGACCTTGACCCGCTCGCGGCCCTCCGGCTCGCCGAGGGCGCGCTCGTGTGCGTCGAGGCGGTACCAGCCCTGCCAGGTGGTGAACGGGATGCCCTTGCCCTCGAGGAAGTCGGTGACCGCGTCCAGTTCCGGCTTGGCGGCCGGGGTGAAGTTCGCGCTGTCGTCGAGCAGGCAGGCCACGGTCTCGTTGGCGTCGCCCTTGGTGTGGCCGATGAGGCCGACCGGACCGCGCTTGATCCAGCCGGTGACGTAGGTGGCGGGCAGGTAGCGGTCCGCGCCGTCGGCATCCTCGTCGGCGAGGACACGCCCGGCCTCGTTCGGGATGACACCGGCCTGATCGTCGAACGGCAGGTTGGTGAGGTTCTGCGAGAGGTAACCCACGGCGCGGTAGACGGCCTGGACGTCCCAGTCCTTGAACACGCCGGTGCCCTTGACATTGCCGGTGCCGTCGAGCTGGGTGCGCTCGGTGCGTAGGCCGACGACCTTGCCGTCCTCACCGAGAATCTCGGCGGGCGATTCGAAGAAGTGCAGGAACAGCTTGTGCGGGCGGTTGCCGACATCGCGGATGGCCCACTGCTCCAGGGTGTTGGCGATCATGTCGACCTGCTTGGAGTGCCGGCGTGCGGCCTCGGAGCCCTCGTCGTAGTCGATGTCCTCGGGATCGACGATGACCTCGATGGTCGGGGAATGGTCGAGTTCGCGCAGCTCGAGCGGGGTGAACTTGGCCTGCGCCGGGCCGCGGCGGCCGAAGACGTGCACCTCGATCGCCTTATTGGCCTTCAGGCCGTTGTAGACGTTCGGCGGAATCTCGGTCGGCAGCAGTTCGTCGCCGGTCTTGGCCAGCACCCGCGCCACGTCGAGAGCGACATTGCCGACACCGAGGACCGCGACCTTCTCGGCCTCCAGCGGCCAGGTCCGTGGCACGTCCGGGTGACCGTCGTACCAGGAGACGAAGTCCGCCGCGCCATAGCTGCCGTCCAGGTCGATGCCCGGAATCGGGAGTGCGCGATCGGCGTTGGCGCCGGTGGAGAAGATCACCGCGTCGTAGAACGTGCGCAGATCGTCGAGGTTGATGTCCGTGCCGTAGTCGATATTGCCGAGCAGGCGGACCTGCGGCTTGTCCAGCACCTTGTGCAGGGCGGTGATGATGCCCTTGATACGCGGATGGTCCGGCGCGACGCCGTAGCGGATCAGCCCGAACGGCGCGGGCATGCGCTCGTACAGGTCGATGCTCACCTCGGCATCAGACTTCATCAACGCGTCGGCGGCGTAGATACCGGCCGGACCCGCACCCACGATCGCGATGCGAAGTGGGCGAGTCCCCGCGATGTGCGCGTCAGACCCGGAGGCGGCAGCCTGTGTAACCGCGGAGGGCCCGTGCGCACCGCTAATCGACTCAGCACTTTGTTCGGTCATCTCTTTACGCGCACCCTTATGGTCGAAGCGATTAACGGCGTCAGTCTTAGCTTAGGCTAACTTGACGCACCTCTCGATCGCATCTGCCGATGCGAACAGGCGGCCGTCTCGGCTATGACAGCAGGCCGCAGTCTCGCGATTCTATCGGTGGCATACCGCGCACCGAAGCGGCGGTGCGTACACCGGGTGTTTGTTACCCCGCCCCACCTACCGTCACTACCCACTCTGCGGACATCTATCGAATCCGCGCGGCACATGAATCGGGTCGACACGGGGCCGGATGCCGGATACCGCCGCCCACCAGGGATGATCGACCCATGACAGAGCAGCAGGGCGCCGACGCAGAACCCGTAATCGAGGTCGATCAGACCGATCGTCGGTCCATGGCGCCGTTCATCGCGGCGGCTGCCTTCGCCGCTGTCGTGCTCATCGCGATCGTGCTCGGTGCGATGCTCTCGCCCGCTGAGAAAAATGTCACAGAATCGGACAAGATCACCGCCGCGGTGCAGCGCTACGCGGAAGCCCGTGCCACCACCGACAACACACCGGCGCCCGGCGTTGCCTGTCCGGGATTCGACGAAAGCAAGACGCCGCTCGCGGGTCAGTTCGGTGGGGCCGCGGCCGGAAAGTCGATCAGGGTCACCAAGATTGAGAATGCGATGGTCGACGGCGACAAGGCCAAGGCGACGGTGACCATCGCGGTCGCCGGCCGGGAGACCTCGGCGACCTGGAATATGACCCGCTTCCAAGACCGCTGGATCGTCTGCGGTTGATTGCCTGCGCGCGGCGCGAACTGGGGTTTGACATGGCGGCCCCTGCCCAGGCAATCTCGTTTTCAGGTCATGAGTACCAGCGCCAAGCCCCGGCTGGCTGGTCGGCAACCCTCCTCCGCGGTGGGGTGCTCCGGGTGACGACCTGGCCGCGCACCGAACCCAGGGTGCGGCAAGCGTGGATTCACAGGAGGATCGCATGACATATGCCGGTGATATCACCCCACAGCAGGCGTGGGAGTTGTTGCAGGACCATCCCGAAACCGTCTTGGTCGACGTGCGTACCGAGGCGGAATGGCGTTTCGTCGGTGTGCCGGATACGAGTTCGATCGACAGGTCGACGGTGCTGATCGAATGGGTCGACAGCTTCGGCGCCCGCAACGGTGAGTTCGTCGAGCAGCTGACCAAGGCACTGGCGGGTCGCGATCCGGCGGCGCCCGTCGTCTTCCTCTGTCGCTCCGGACAGCGTTCCATCGGTGCGGCGGTGGCCGCCACCGGGGCGGGCATCACCCCGTCGTTCAATGTGCTGGACGGCTTCGAAGGCCCGATCGACGAGTTCGGACATCGCGGCGGCTCCGGTTGGCGTGCCATCGGCCTGCCATGGCGGCAGTCGTGATCACCGGGGGCGCGTTCGACAAGCCGCTGCCCGACGGTGTCGGCCCCGCGACGCTCGGCGTGCGAGGTGGCCTGCGCCGCTCGGGGTTCGAGGAAACCGCCGAGGCGCTGTATCTGTCCTCCGGTTTCGTCTACGAGAGCGCCGAGGCGGCCGAGGCCGCTTTCACCGGCGATATCGAGCATTTCGTCTACTCCCGCTACGGCAACCCGACGGTGGCCATGTTCGAGGAGCGGCTGCGGCTGATCGACGGTGCCGAAGCATGTTTCGCGACCGCGAGCGGTATGTCCGCCGTATTCACCTCGCTCGGTGCGCTTTTGGGCGCCGGTGACCGGCTCGTGGCCGCACGCAGCCTGTTCGGCTCGTGCTTCGTGGTGTGCAATGAGATCCTGCCGCGCTGGGGTGTGGAAACGGTTTTCGTCGACGGCGATGATCTGGATCAGTGGGAGCAGGCGCTTTCGGTGCCGACCAAGGCCGTCTTCTTCGAAACCCCGGCCAATCCGATGCAGACGCTGGTCGATGTCCGCCGGGTGAGCGAGCTCGCACATGCCGCCGGCGCGAAAGTGGTGCTGGACAATGTCTTTGCCACCCCGCTGCTGCAGCGCGGTTTCGAACTCGGTGCGGATGTGTTGGTGTATTCCGGCACCAAGCACATCGATGGCCAGGGCCGGGTGCTCGGTGGTGCGATCCTGGGCGCCCACGACTACATCGACGGCCCGGTGAAAACCCTGATGCGCCATACCGGTCCCGCACTGAGCCCGTTCAACGCGTGGACGCTGCTCAAGGGTTTGGAGACGATGCCGCTGCGCGTGCGTCATTCGACCGAATCGGCACTGCGCATCGCGCGCTTCCTCGAGGGCAACAAATCCGTCTCGTGGGTGCGCTACCCGTATCTGGAGTCGCACCCGCAGCACGACCTGGCGACCAGCCAGATGAGCGGTGGCGGCACCGTGGTCACCTTCGAACTGAACGCGCCCGCGAGCGAGGCCAAGAAGCGTGCCTTCGAGGTCCTCAACCGGCTGCGCATCATCGATATCTCCAATAACCTCGGCGACTCCAAAACCCTCATTACCCATCCGGCCACCACCACCCATCGCGCGATGGGTCCCGCAGGCCGCGCCACCATCGGACTGTCCGACGGCGTCGTCCGGATTTCGGTGGGGCTCGAGGATGTCGAGGATCTGCTGGACGATCTGGACCACGCGCTGAGCTAGTAGGTTCGCGAGGACGCGTCCGCATCGGTCGCGGTGCAATGGTCGATGACGTGGTCTCAGGGCGTCCCGATGGCTATCCTTCGCCGATGGACGAGATGCATTTGATCGACTATGAGGCGATCCGTGCCCGCTTTCCATGGGCGGGCCTCGTCAGCACCGGGGAAGGCGACCTCGCTTCGCGTTATCGCGAGATGATGGCGCAGGCCCGTCGCGACCGTGAGATCGTCGAGGCGATCGACGCGGTCCGGCGCAGCGCGTGAACCAACTGCTCTGCGACACAGGTGTTCTCATCGCGGTCTATAACCGTAGGTGACACCCACCATCGGCGGTGTATCGAATTCTTACAGCGATGGTCCGGAACCCTGGTCGTGCCGGAGCCAGTGCTCGGCGAGACCTGCAATTTTCAGCCGCGCCGTTATTGTCATACTGTCAATACAGCCTCGGGTCGCACCCCGAGTGCGCTGGACGACGACGAACCGAGGTAAGGCGTGAGCACACCATCCACCGGCAAACAGGGCCCGCTCGCGGGCATCAAGGTCATCGAGCTGGCCGGTATCGGCCCCGGTCCGCATGCGGCACTGCTGCTGGCCGACCTCGGCGCCGATGTGGTGCGGGTTCAGCGGCCCAATATGTTGCCCGGCTTCATGGAGCGGCCACAATGGCGCGGGCGCACCATCGTCGAGGCCAATCTGAAGGATCCGGCGGATATCGAGAAGGTGCTCGCACTCGCCGAGAAGGCGGATGTGCTGATCGAGGGCTTCCGGCCCGGCGTCACCGAGCGCATGGGCCTCGGTCCGGACGCCGTGCTCGCACGCAATCCACGGTTGGTCTACGGCCGAATGACCGGCTGGGGTCAGGACGGCCCGCTGGCCGATCGCGCCGGACACGACATCAACTACATCTCGCTGACCGGCGTGCTGCACGCCACCGGCCGCAAGGGTGAGCGCCCAGTGCCGCCACTGAATATGGTCGGCGACTTCGGTGGCGGGTCGATGTTTCTGGTGTTCGGCATTCTCGCGGCGCTGGTCGAGCGGCAGAGTTCCGGTAAGGGTCAGGTCATCGATGCGGCGATGATCGATGGGGCGCTTGCCCTTTCGCACATGATCTGGGGCATGCGCGGCGTGGGCCTGTGGTCGGAAGAGCGCGGTACCAACCTGCTCGATACCGGTATGTCGTTCTACGACACGTACGAGACCTCGGATGGCAAGTACATGGCGGTCGGGGCGATCGAACCGCAGTTCTACGCGGAACTGTTGCAGGGCTTGGAGATCGACCCCGAGGGCCTGCCGGCGCAGATCGATCCGAATGGTCAGGATCAACTGAAGAAGCTGTTCTCGGAAAAGTTCAAGACCAAGACCCGGGACGAATGGGCCGCGATTTTCGAGGGCACCGATGCGTGCACGACGCCGGTGCTGACTTTCACCGAGGCAGAACAGAATCCGCACATTGTCGCCCGCACCGGGTTGATCGAGATCGACGGTGTCGTCCAACATGCGCCGGCACCGCGCTTCTCCCGCACCCCCACCGGCACGCCCACCCCGCCGCCTAACGAGGCGACGCCGATCGAATCCGTCTGGGCGGATTGATAATTCGCGGCTAGTGACGCGTCCAGTCCGGCTGGGCGAAGTGCGCGATCCGGGCGGCGTCCGGGTCGCGGCCCAGCAGCAGGACTTCGCGGAACTGCCAGAGCATGGCGCCGGTCGGTGCGTGGATGGTCATGTTGTCGGCGAGGCGCATCTGCAGCAGGCCACCGTTTTCGGGGGTGACCGAAGACGCATCTGCCCGCAGATTCTGTTGTCGCACCGCATCTTTCGGGTGCACCCAGTGCGGAACGTCGTCGGCGGCCAGCCGGGCGAGATCCACCAGATGAACCGAGTGGACCTCGTCGGGGCTCGGCCGCGGTTCGGACGCGTCGGCGAGGGCCGCCACGATCGGGGTGATGACGAAACCCGAGGCGGCGGGGAAGTCGTCGAGCCTGCCGAGCAGATCGGCCGGGCTCGCGGTCAGTCCGAGTTCCTCGTACAACTCACGTATCGCCGCCTGCTCGACAGTTTCCCCCTCGTCGAGCCGCCCACCGGGCAACGCCCATTGCCCGGCATTGCGCCCGCGATACGCGCGTTTGATGACCAGCACCGACGGCGGCCCTTCCGGTGCCACCACACACAGCAACACCGCGGCACGACGGATCCCCGGTGCATCGGCGACCTCGGTATGCGGGAACTGGCCCAACCGCGCGCGGGCAAGCACACGGAAGTCGTCAACAGTCTCAGGGACACCCGGTCCCGCAATAGGCCCCATAGCGTCGATCTTGCCCTACGTCAGCGATCGACCCCCGCGTACCCAGCCACTGCCTCGCATACCGCATACCCTGCGCGAGATAGCCATTCGCTATGCGAGAAGTTATCGCACATCGGCGTCAGTAGCAGGTGAGCGGTTGGAGGGGGTCGGCGGCGCGGGGCGTGAGGGCCTCGTAGGCTGCGGCGATCGACTTCACCGCCAGGCGGAGTTCGGGTTCGGGGTGGGTGAAGGGCAGGCGGATGAAGCGTTCGAAGGCGCCCTGGACACCGAATCTCGGTCCGGCGGCGAGCAATACACCGTGGTTGGGCGCGGTGGCGGCCAGTGCCGTCGAGACCGGGGCCGGTAGTTGCGCCCAGACCGACATGCCGCCGTCGCCGACGATGGTGCGCCAGTCCGGGAGCTGTTCGCCTAGCGTGGCGAGCAGCGCCGCCCGCTGGGCGCGGAGTTCGTCGCGTCGGCGGGTGAGGATGGTGTCGGCATTCTCCAGCAGGTGGATGGTGGCAAGCTGGTCCATGACGGGCGTGCCGAGGTCGACGGTGGAGCGAATGCCGAGCAGTTTGGTGATCAGCGACTGGTTGGTGCGGATCCAACCGACGCGCAGACCGCCCCAGAAGGATTTCGAGGCCGAGCCGATGGTGATGATCTCGCTGCCCTTGGCGAAGGCCGCCACCGGCGGGGGCGCGGTCCGGTCGGTCAGGCTCAGGTCCACCATCGACTCGTCGATCACCACGGTCATCCGGGTCTCACGGGCGATGGCGGCGAGTTCCGCACGGCCGTCGGTATCGAGCAGCAGGCCGGTCGGGTTGTTGAAGTCCGGCACCAGGTAGGCCAGTGTGGCCGCGGTTTGCCTTGCGGCACTGCGGATTCCGTCGAGATCCCAGCCGGACTCCGGTGTTTCGGGGCGCAGCGGAACCGGAACCGGGCGGGCGCCGACATCACGGATCGCCTCGATGGCATTCGGATAGGTCGGGTGATCGATGAGCACGCGGGCCGCGGGTGCGGTGAGCACATTCAGCAGCAGGCGCAGGCCGTGCTGGGCGCCGAGGGTGACCAGGATCTGGTCCGGTTCGGTGGGCAGGCCGCGCTCGGTGTAGCGGCGGGCCAGCGCCTCGCGCAGCGCGAGCACGCCGACCGGATCCATACCGTGCGTGCCGAGATAGGCCGGAATCTCTTGCAGCGCAATGGAGTACGCCTCCTGCATTTCCAGGGGGGCGGCCATGGCGGCGTAGGTCATATCGACGGTCGGCAGTTCCGGTTGCGCCATCATCGCGAGGATGCTGCGAGCCGGTTTGGTGCCGTCGTGCTGCACGTCGCGCGGGAGAGCGACGGTGCTGCGCGAACCCTGGCGGCTGATCAGATAGCCGCGTTCGCGCAGCAGGCTGTAGGTGGAGGTAATGGTCGTGCGGCTGACACCGAGCGTCGCGGCCAGGTCGCGCTCACTGGGCAGCGCGACGCCGAGTGGTGCGCGGCCGTCGTGGATGAGCAGACGGATGCCTTCGGCCAGGGCCAGATAGGCCGGGCGCGTCGACCGACGCTCCCCCGGTTCGCCGTTCTGGTCCGCACTGCGCCAACTGCCCAGATCGCGGGCGAGGGTGGCGGCACCGATAACTCTCGTCGACATGAAGTCCAGTATTAAACAAGTGGATATTCAATGACAAGGCCAGTGGGCGCACGCTGACACGTATGACCGCCCTCGCCACCCTGCTCGCCACCGCCACCTTCGCCTATCTCATCCACCGGTTCGCGCCGCGCCGCGTGAACGCGGCGTTCCGCATCGAGCGGTTCCACGCGCCGGGAGCGCTGGCCGACTGGTCCCCGTCATACTACGAAAACCGACGTCAATACAGGGATCTCGTCGCGATCTGCGGCCGCGGCGATGCGCCGCAGCCGAATGCCGCCGCGCTCGCACATCTCGAGCGGGCCGTGCAGCGCCGGATCTCGAACCCGAGTTGTGGGTCAGTGCAGCCAACCGTCGGCGGAGTCCAGTCCAGTTTCTGAAAACTGGACTGGTCTGCTCGAAGATGTCGGACCCACAGTGCACACTGACCATATGAGTGCTTCCGCTCGCCCGGTCACCGGGGCGGCGCTGTTCGACACCGTGATCGGCACCTGCGCGATCGCCTGGACCGACGAGTTCGTATTCCGATTCGGACTGCCCGAGGCGAGCCCCGCCGCGACACGGAAGCGGGTCATGCGTCCCAGCAGCCGAATTCCGGATGCCGAGGAAATTCCGGAGGCGCGCCCGAGTGGCCCCATCGCCGATGCCGTCGCCCGCATCCAGGCCCATCTCGCCGGCGAACTCGACGATCTGCGCTGGATTCTGTTGACCACCAACGGAATTCCGGAATTCCACCGCGCCGTCTACGCGGTTACCCGCGCCATCGATCCGGGCCACACCCTCAGCTACGGTCAGGTCGCCGACCGTATCGGCGCCCCTGGCGCGGCCCAAGCCGTCGGACAGGCCCTCGGCCGCAACCCGATCCCCCTGATCATCCCCTGCCACCGCGTCCTGGCCGCCGACCACACCCTCACCGGCTTCTCCGCACCCGGCGGCATCACCACCAAACAACGCCTTCTGGAAATCGAATGCACCCCGGGCTTCGGCGAACCCACGCTCTTCTGACCCGAATGGCCTCGACCTTATATATCTCTGCTGATATCCTTGATATACGTCTAGATATCAAGGGGGTTCAATCATGGCTCGGACTGTGATCGATGTCGATGATCAGCTGCTTGCTGACGTCTCGAAAACGCTGGGTACCAGCACGAAAAAGGACACGGTGAATTCGGCGCTTCGCGAAGTGCTGGAGAACCGACGGCGGACTCTAGCTCTGATACGACTCCAGGATGCCGCCGCCGACGGCGCCTTCGATATGGATCTGCTCGAGGACAAGCGGAACTACCGTAGATGAGCGCGGCCCAGTTCCTTATCGACACCAGCGCGTTGGTGCCGATCATGAAGCAGGATCCGGACGCCTTCGCTTGGCAACGCGCCGCAGCGGCGGGGCTGATCGCGGTGTGCCCGATCGTCGAGCTCGAGTTCTTCTACTGTGCGCGCTCGGCAGCCGATCGGGAACAGACCGTCGACGACATGCGGGTGTTGTTCGGCTGGGAACCCGTCGATGATCGAGCCTACGCCCGCGCCTGGGAGGTCCAGGCCGAGCTGACCAAGCGGGGACAGCATCGCAGCACGAGTCCGGTCGACCTCGTCCTCGCGGCCACCGCCGAATTACGGGGACTAACTATGCTGCATCGGGATCACGACTTCGACCGCATCGCTGCGGTAACCGGCCAGCCGCATCAATGGCTCGGCTCCCAGAAGACCGTCGATCGGGCATAGTCGGGGGCATGATCGATAACCGACCGGCGCTGGCTGTTGCACTGGATTTGGAGCCGCATCCGGAGGGCGGGTGGTATCGGCAAACCTGGCGTAGTGCGGTGGAATTCACGCCAGAGGGGTATTCGGGCCCGCGGGCCAGCGCTACCGCGATCTACTTCTTGTTGATGCCGGGTGAGAAATCGGCACCGCATACGGTGCGCTCGGATGAGTTGTGGTTGTGGCACCGGGGTGGGCCGCTGGTGCTCGACATCGGGGGCGAGGAGGTTGTCCTCGGACCCGATGTCGAGCGCGGGCAGGTGTTGCAGGCGGTGGTACCGGGTGGGGTCGGTCAGGCCGCGCGCCCGGCCGGCGCCGAGTACGTGCTGGTGAGCTGCATCGTTTCGCCGGGATTCGACTTCGCCGACTTCACCCTGGACTGATCAGTCGATTTCCAGAACACCTTCGTCGACGGCCCATTTGATCGTCTTCTCCAGTTGCGGACAGGATTCCGGGCGCCCCGGCCCATAACCTTGCGCGCTGAGCCGGGCGAAGACCGGACAGCGCGCGGCGGGATTCTCCGTCCACTGCACCGAGGTCTGGTGTGACGAACTCTTGCGCACCAGCACCTCGCTCTGGCACGACTGACACCGCAGCGGCGTCAGTCCCTGCTCCAGATAGCGTTGCTTGTCGACGACGGTCTGGGCCTGCACCGCAGCCCGCCGCGCCGGTTGGTCGGCGAAGTCGGGTGCTTTCGCCCAGGTCGGTGCCATCAGACTTCCGCTTCCGCTTCCGTTTCCCGCTTGCGCCGCAGATTCTCGGCGACCTCAGCCTCCCACGCCTCGTTCGCCTTGGTGGTATCCACCTCGAATTCGAAGCGCTGGGTCATCTTGTCGGTCACGTCGGCCAGATCCACATAGAACTGGTCGTACCACCGGCGCAGCTGGTAGACCGGGCCGTCCTCCTCGCAGAGCAGCGGATTTTCGACCTTGGACTTGTGCTTCCAGATCTCGACGTCCTGCAGGAATCCGACGCTGATGCCCTCGGTCATCTTCGTGGCCAGCTTGTCGGCCATCTCATC
>FTJU01002432.1_pt1 | contig 50037 bp, 78 predicted proteins | sample 1658961 | NCBI WGS metagenome assembly FTJU01 (sample SAMEA3914878, study PRJEB12502) | metagenome | biome: forest; material: soil | place: USA | collected 2012-03-12 | depth 0.3 m | reverse complement strand
GCTGCCCGACCTTCAGCCCCCTCTACAAGATCGGGCAGCCCATCGAGGTGCTGACCGTCGCGTGGACGGGCCTTAAGGAAACCTACGACTACGGGGAGCAAGAACCGCCGCGCCATTGGTATCCCGGCCATGTGATCCGTTGGTCGGTCGGTGGCGCGCTGATCGTCTTCGTGCGCGAAGGCACGCTTCCGGTCTTGGGGGCCGACCCCTTCGAACCTCGCGCCAGCGGCTTCATCAAGGTGCCCATGAGCCGCGTTCGGCCGTCTGACCATGCGCCGCCCATCGACACTTCCGAGTGCGTCCAATGCGGCGCCATCGTCGCGGTCGGCCAGCCCTGCAACTTCGAGCCCTACTCCTTCCACACCAAGGCCAAGTGCGCGTTCGCGCGGCGGTCTGACGTAGCTGTGGAAGCCGCGTGATGACCCGCTACCGCTACGCGACCACCCTCACCTGGACCGGCTTCAACGACGAAGTGACGGGCGAGATCGAGGTCGAGGTCGAGTTCTCCGTCGCCTGGGGCTCGCCGGAGTCCGGCCGATTCGGGCCTCCCGAGCGCTACGACCCGGGTTCGCCTCATGAGGTCGAGGACATCAAGGTCCTGACCATCGACGGCAAGCCGGGCCCGTGGGCGCCCCTGACGCCGTTCGAGACGGCCGAGGCCACCATCATCGAGAAGCTCGAACTGAGCGACCGTGACCTTGAGCGGATGCTTGAGATCGCGGTCGGGGACGAGATCGCCGCTCGCGACGACTACGCCGAGAGCCGCGCCGAAGAGCGCCGGCTGGAGGCGCGCTCCTGATGCGCCCCATACCTTCACTCACGCCGGCCGCCGAGGAGCTGATCGAGCTGCGCCTGATGCGCGACATGCTCCGAGAAGCGCTCGACCTCCCCAACGACGCGCCGGTCTCCACCATCACCGCCGAGGCCCGCACAGCGATCTTCCTGATGCAGGCCGAAGACGCTTTTCGAGGGAGGGCAGCATGAGCGCGACCCCGATCTACTCGCCCCCGCCCCTTCCGGTGGTCTGGTCCCCGATCGCTGGTGAATTCGTCATCCGCGACTCCGGCCCGGCGCCGCTGACGCTGCGGCTCGCGCGGCTCGTCCGGCTCGGCCTGCTCTTCCTGATCTGCATGGCCGCGGTCGGCCTGCCGGTCTGGCTCATCGCCCTGGAAGTCCAGGCCAGCCGGATCGTGATCCTATGAACAGGGAGCACGCATCAGACGTGGCGAGCCGGATTCGCCAGAACTCCACGCCAGACGCAAATGGCTGCTGGAGTTGGCAGCTCAAGCTGGACCGCGATGGCTACGGCCACATCTCTATCGGCGATCGCAAATTCAAAGCTCATCGGGTTTCCTACGAGCAGTTCATAGGCCCAATACCCGCCGGCCTCATAATAGATCACCTGTGCCGCAACAGATCATGCGTTAACCCGCATCATCTTGAACCAGTGACGCGGCGCGAAAACACACTGCGCGGCGATACAATCCCGGCTCGCCACGTCTTGCTTACTCATTGCCCAGCCGGGCACCTTTATGCGGGTGACAATCTGTATATGCACCGGGGTCAGCGGTATTGCCGCGCATGTGGCCGAGCAAGAACTGCCGCTTATCAAGCCAGGCTCGCGGAGCGAAGGCTGCTTGAAACGGGAGGGACGCCGTGAGCCCGCGCCGCATCTCTCCGGCCCAGATGCAGCGCGCCTGCGACGCCTTCAACGCGCGCCATAAGCCCGGCGACGCCATCGAGGTCTATCCGGCCCAGATCGGCGGCCGCGTCGACACCGTCCAGGTCCGCGAGCCCGGCGCCTACGTGATGGGCGGCCACACGGCCGTCGTTCAGGTGACCGGCGGCCACGGCAGCATCGCGCTTTCCCACGTCCGCAATCAGCCGACGCCGAAGACCTTCGTCACGGCCGGCGAGGCCCTCGCAACCGCGCTCCAGAACGCGGGCGGCGGCCAGGAGGAACGCTCCTGATGGCCCGCTCGCCCTTCATCCGCACGGTCGAGAAGTCCTCCGACTATCAGGTGGTCAACGCTCTTGGCGTGACCGTCTTCACCGCCAGCGAACCCGACCTCTGCTTCGCCTTCATCGAGGAGTGCGCCGGATCGCGCGGCCCGCTGACGGTCGAGCTCGTGAAGCTCACCGAGACGCGGCAGGTGATCCGCCGGCTGCGGAGGGTCGCAGCATGAGCGGACGCAGCAGCAACGAGCGGGACTGGCTGGACGAGAGCTTGCTCACCGACGCCCAGCGCGCGCGCCGCCAGCGCAAGGCTGAAAAGCGGCGCGCAAGGGCCGAAGCGAAGGTCACGCCCCCGACCGATCCGACCTGCGTCGAGTGCGGTTCCATGCCGGAGCGCGTGAAGGGGGACGCGATCTACCCGCACCGCGCCGACCTGCACATGAAGAGCTTTTGGCGCTGCCAGTGCGGCGCCTATGTCGGCTGTCATCCCTTCACGCGGGTTCCGCTCGGCCGGCCAGCCGGACCGGCGACGCGCGCGGCCCGCAACGCCGCTCACGCCAGCTTCGACGCCCTCTGGCGTCGGAAGATGGAGCGGGACGGCTGCGGCCAACAGGAGGCGCGCGAAGCCGGCTATGCCTGGCTGGCGCAGCAGCTCGGCTACGAACCGGGCAAATGCCACATCGCCTGGATGACGGCCGAGGAGGCCGCTCGGGTTGTCGAGGTGTGTGCCTCCCTGCGGAGGGTCGCAGCTTGAGCCAGATCGCCCCCTCCCCGCGCAAACCGGTCGAGGCCACGCCCCGCAAGGCCGTCAGCCAGCGCGAGCGCCTGGACCTCTTCGTCGAGCAGCGCGGCCGCTGCGCCGCCTGCGAGCTGAAGTGCGTGCTGCCCGACATGCATCTCGATCACCGCATCCCGCTGGCCCTCGGCGGCGCGCACGAGCGGACGAACTGGCAGCTCCTCTGCGTCCCCTGCCACCAGACCAAGACCAGCCAGGACCGCAAGGACATCGCCAAGGCGATCCGGCGCGAGGCGAAGGACCAGGGCCGGTTCCCGGAGCCGGTCCGCAAGCTGCGCGGCCCCGGCTTCCCGAAGTCCCGCAACAAAGCTTTTGAGGAGAGCGCGCGATGAGCCGTTCTGACCTCGTCGACCTCACCCTGCAGCTCCACGCTGACACCTCTCGCGCCATCCTCGTCTCCGACGACGGCGACAGTGAGAGCGGCGTCTGGCTGCCCAAGTCCCAGATCGAATTCGAAACCAAGGCCGGCGGGATCGTCGAGGTGACGATGCCCGAGTGGTTGGCCATTGAACGGAGGCTTGTATGAACGCGCACGCTAAAGTCGTGGCTGCCGAGCCGGCCGAAGCGGCCGGGACAGCCCTGGTCCTTCAGGTCCAGGAAAACCCAGCCCTGGTCCTTCTGGATCACCAGAAGTTCGACGACTTCTATGAAGCGATCCGCCGCGAGACCGCGGCCCACGTTCCGGACGTCTCCACGGCCAAGGGCCGGGAGGCGATCAAGTCGCTGGCCTACAAGGTCACGAGGACCAAGACCGCGCTCGACGACGCCGGAAAGAAGCTCACCGAAGACGCGCGTGCCCGGATCAACAAGGTCGACGCCGCCAGGCGCAACATCCGGGAGAAGCTCGACAGCCTCCGGGATGAAGTTCGGCGCCCCCTGACCGAATGGGAGGTCGCGGAAGAAGCCCGGCTGGAAAAGGTCGCCACCACGCTGGCCGACTTGAAGGCGTCCGCCGTTGTGCTGCTCGATGACACGGCCCAGAGCGTCGAGCAGCGCCTGGCCGCACTCCAGGCCCTGGTCATCGACGAAGCGACGTTCCAGGACGCGCACGAGGCCGCCGTGGCTCAGCTGGAGGCGGCCAGGATGGTGCTCGTCGCCGCGGTCGAGCGTCTGTCCCGCGAAGAGCGGGAGCGCGCCGAATTGGAGCGCCTGCGCGCCGAGGCTGCCGCAAGAGCCGAGGCCGAGCGGCTGGAGGCCGAGCAGAAGGCGCGGCAGGAAGCCGAGGCCCGCGCCAGGGCGGATGCGGAAGCCGCCGCGGTCCGCGCGAAGGCGGAGGCCGAGGAGCGCGCGGCCCGCGAAGAGGCGGAGCAGAAGGCCCGCGTCGCTGCGGCGGCGAAGGCCGCTGAGGAGGCCGCCCGGCAAGAGGCTGAACGGAAGTCCCAAGCGGAGCGCGAGGCAGCCGAGCGCGCCCATGCCGAGGCCCTGGCGGCGGAACGGCAGCGAGCCGACGAAGCGGAGGCCGCGCGAAAGGCCGAGGCTGATCGGATCGCGGCTGAGGAGGCGCGCCGGGAAGCCGCGGCCACGGCCGAGGCCGCCGCCCAGGCCAAGCGCGAGCAAGACCGCGCCCACCGCTCCAAGATCATGGGCGCGGCCAAAGAGGCGATCATGGAGCACGGCGAAGTGGCCGAGGACGTCGCGAAGAAGATCGTCCTCGCCATCGCCGCCAACTCCGTCCCCAACGTCTCGATCCGGTGGTGATCGCCATGAAGGCCCGGATCTGGAGCGGAGCATTCGAAGGGGCTGGACTCTATCTCGGGGTCCCGGAGGCGATCTATCACGCCGATCCGTGCCCCGAGCCGTCGCTTTCCTCGCACGTGGCGAAGACGGCCCTGAAGTTCTCGGCGCGCCATGCGCAGGAGGAGCATCCGCGCCTGCGGCCTCCGGCGCCTCAGCCCGTAGATGACGAGGATGATGACGAAACACCGGCTCCCGCTCGACATCTCCTGATCGGGCAGGCAGCGCACTCCCTCGTCCTCGGCGCAGGCGCGCCAGTGGTCGAGATGAAGGTCCGCAACTTCAAGACCAAGGACGCCCGCGAGGCGCGAAAGGCGCTCCTGGCCGCGGGCTCCATCCCACTCAAGACCAAGGACTACCGCATCGCCCAGCACATGGCCGAGATCGCGCGTCCGCTGTTCAAGGCTCGGCTCGGGGGCGAGTTCATCCCCGAAGCGATGCTGGCGTGGCAGGAACGCGGCCTCTGGCGCCGCGGCCTGGTCGACGGCTGCTCTCCCGATATGCGGGTCGCTGGCGACTATAAGACCAGCGGCCGGCGCTGCCCGCCCGCCGTCGCCGCTCAGTTTGTCAACGCCAACGGCTATCCGTTCCAGGAGCGTTTCTACAACCGCGGCTTCGACTGCCTGGACCGTTCCGGCATCGGGCGCCGCAAGTTCTTCTTCATGTTCCAGGAGGTCCTGGAGCCGCACGCCGTGTGCTTCGTCGAGACCGACGAGGCCAACCGTTCGCTGGCCGACGAGAACGTGGCCGCGGCCTGCAACATCTGGGACCGCGCCATGCTGACCGGGAAATGGCCAGCCTATTCGCTTGAGCCCTACACCGCGACGCCGAAGCCCTGGGAACTTCAGGACTGGGAGGCGCGCGCCATGGTCGACGAAACCCTCAACCCGATGGAGGCTGCATGAACGCGCCCGTCTCCCAACGCATCTTCGTGGACCGCGACGCCGTCCGCGAACAGGTCCCCCTCCTGATCGGCCTCGTCGGGCCCTCCGGTTCGGGCAAGACCTACTCGGCCTTGCGCATCGCCAGCGGCATCCAGCGGGTGACCGGGGGGCCGATCTTCGTGATCGACACCGAAGCCCGGCGGGCCCTCCATTACGCTGGCGAGGGGCCCGGCAAGTTCCAGTTCCGGCATGTCGAGTTCGGCGCCCCCTTCGGCTCGCTCGACTACCTCGCGGCCATCCGCCACTGCGCCGACCACAAGGCCGGGGTGATCGTGGTCGACTCCATGAGCCACGAACACGAGGGACCGGGCGGCCTGATCGACGCGCACGAGCAGGAACTGACCCGCATGGCGGGGAACGACTACGCCAAGCGCGAGCGGATGCAGATGCTGGCCTGGCAGAAGCCGAAGGCGGCTCGCCGAGCCCTCCTCAACGGCATCGTCCAACTCGGCGTCTCCTGCGTCATGTGCTTCCGGGCCGGCGAGAAGACCAAGCCGATGAAGGACCCGAAGGACGGCAAGCTGAAGCCCGTGGAGATGGGTTTCACGCCGATTGCCGGGCCCGAGTTCGTCTACGAGATGACCATGTCGCTGATGCTGCATCCGCGCTCGGATGGCGTCCCGACCCTGCGTTCTGATCTCCCGGGCGAGAACATCGCCATCAAGGTCCCGGGCCAGTTCCGCGAGCTGATGAACGACCGCGATCCGCTGTCGGAAGACCTCGGCGAGCGGCTGGCCCGATGGGCTGGCGGGGGTGCGGTCGCGGCCCCTCGCGCGACCTCCGTCGATCTGGCCGCGGTCCTGGCCGAGGGCAACCAGGCGGCCGAGCGCGGGTCCGCCACGCTGCAGGCGTGGTGGAAACGCCTGAGCCCCGCCGAAAAGATCGCCGCGAAACCGTCGCTCGAGGAAGATCTGAAGCCCATCGCCATCGCTGTGGATCGTGCCGCGGCTGAGGATGACGGCCCCGACTTCGGCGAGATGCCCGAGCGCGATCCAGCCCGCGAGCCCACCCGCGAAGGCACGCTCGCCGGCCTCGCCATGAAGACCGGCGCCCAGCTCCTCGCCGAGCAGGAGGCCCAACAGCTTCACGATGACCAGGGCGCTCCCGAGGCCAACAACCTCGGGGGCGATGGTCAGCAATACGGCGACCCCGTCGACCCGCTTGAATGGAAGGTCGAGGCTGAGCGCCTGGTCGACATGGTCGAGACCCTCGCCGACCTCAAGGGCCTGAACGAGCAGTGGGCCCAGGACGGCTCCTTTGAGCGGCTGAGGAAGGCGTCCAAGTCCGACTTCGACGATCTGGTCTCGCGCATGCGGGCCAAGGACGGCGAGCTGAAGCGGGCGGAGGGTTAGATGTCCCCCATACTATCCGAGGAAGAGAGGGACGCTCCCGGGGAGCAGTGCACGGACGCGGGAACCCATATCCCGCGCTCGCCCCAGGCGCAGCACTCCGCTGGACCGCGCGAACGCCCCATCCTGTTCTCCGGCCCCATGGTCCGCGCGCTGCTGGCCGGAACCAAGACCCAGACCCGGCGGATCGTGAAGCCGCGCAGTCCGGTCAGCCTGTTCGCGGTCGAGGCTGACGGCTCGCCGATGTGGACCGACGGCTACATCCTCGATCCCGGCAACGCCGACTGGCGGATGCGCGACAATCCCTATGGCCAACCCGACGACTCGCTCTGGGTCAAGGAGACATGGAAGCCGCACTCAATTTACGCGCACCTGAAGCCCAGCGAGATCCCCGATTCCAAGGTGTTCTACGCGGCCGATGAGGGCTACGCGCCGAGCAACACGAAGTGGTGGCCATCGCTCTTCATGCAGCGCCGGTTCTCGCGGCTGACGCTCAAGATCACCGAGGTCCGGGTCGAGCGGCTGCAGGACATCAGCGAGGAAGACGCGCTGGCCGAGGGAATTCAGCGCTATTCCGATGGGTTCCATTGGGAGCCCAATGCCGGCTGGCCCGGAGAGCCCGCGGGCATGGAAAGCGCGCGGCTCGTCGGTCGCACCGCGGCTCAGGCCTACATGGGCCTTTGGGAGGACATCAACGGCCGGGAGAGCTTAGACGCCAACCCTTGGGTCTGGGCGGTCTCGTTCGAGCGCGTCACCCCACACGTCGCCCCCAACCAATCCCAGGAGGGCTTATGACATCCGACTTGGCCGATAGGCTGGTTGAGCAAATCGCGCGGATCATCGATCCGGAGGCATGGGCGTACTTCGACGGAACGCCGGCCGGCCAACGCAACACGACCGACCTACTTCGCTACGAGGCGTGGCAGCACTCTTCGCTCAGGAAGGCCCGCAAGATCCTTTCCCTAGACGCCCTTCGATCCGAAGGCTGGCGCCCAATCGAGAGCGCGCCCGATGATGAGCCGTGGCTTCTGCTGCTGACCGGACCCAATGCGGTCCCATTTGTCGGATGCCGGAATACCGACGAGCCCGGCTGGACGACCTTCAATCGTTACTACGAGACGGACACGGGGCAAGAATACGTGCCGAAATTCTGGCGGCCCCTCCCCCCGCCGCCCTCCAGCCAGGAGCGGGGGTGATGGTGCGGCGCATGGAATACTTCTTCCGCAATCCACTGCCGGCGGTTGAGGCCCGATTTCGCCAAGCGCCGCTGCGCATCTGGAGCGGTGAGCATGGCGCATGGTGGAGACCGGATGGCGCCGGCTACACCATCAATCCGAGCCACGCTGGCCTCTATACGCTGGAAGAGGCGAAGGCCCTCACCGGCCACTGCGGGCGCGAAAAGCGCATCTTCTTTCAGACGGTGAACCCATGACCCTCTCGACCCAATGCTTGGACGAGCTGAAGCGGCTTTGCGAGGAGGCGACGCCCGGCCCGTGGGTGCTCACGTGCGGCGAGTGGATAGCCGACCGAGGCGGAGAAGAAGCGTCGCAGATCGTTTGTGAGCAGCCGGAAGAGCACTGCAGAAGCCGCGCCAATTGGCCACACAACGCCCGCTTCATCGCCCTCGCCCGCGAAGCCGTCCCCGCCCTCCTCGCCGAGATCGCCGAGCTGAGGGAGGTCCTGAAACTCTACGACGACGCGCTGACCGAGGCCGAAGCCATCTTCGGCGGGGAATATGCCGACCGCTACGGCCCAATGTTCGAGCTGGCCATGAAGGCTCGTGACGCCCAATCCGCCCTGAAGGAGTCCGAGCGTGGGTGACTACTCATACCAGCAGCGAATGGCAGTCGAAAGGCAATGGCGCGTCGATCAAGAGCGGGCCAAGCAGGAAGAGGAAAGGGCGCGCATGGAACTGGCGGCCAAGATCACCATGATGGTCACCAAGCGTATAGAAGATGAACTAATTCGCCCCGGCCCCGTGCCAGAAGAGCGCGAATGTTATGACATGGCGCAAGAGTTGCGCGACATGGCCCCGAAAATCACGCAACTCGTTCGGGACATCCTTAAGCAAGAGCCCTCCGCCCATGACTAGTCCCATTGAGGAAATCATCGGGCGGGTGGAGAGGTCGCGAATGACGGCGCATGTGTTCGTGGCCGTTTCCAAGGAGGACACCGACGCCATCATCACCCAGCTCCGCAGCCTCCAAGCCGAACGGGATGAGGCGCTGGCATCGGCTCGCAGCTCAGATGAGCACGTCCAGCGGATAGCCCGCGAAGCCGAAGCCGGCATGGCGGCGCTCTCCGACATCGACGCCTTCTGGGACGCATACGGGACCGCTGGCAATCGCGGCCATCTGAGCATCGCGGAACAAGCGGCGTCGACCCTGAATGAACTCGAAGCCGCTGAGTCCAAGCTCTCCCTCCTGGAGGCCCGACTCCGCGCATCGGAGAAGGTGTGCGAGGCGGCGCGGCGGATTGCGCAGCCCACGACCCCCGATTCTGTCGCGTTTGGCGTGTTCCGAGTCCTCGGCGACGCCCTCGCTGAGTGGGATACGCTGGAGTTCCAGCCCTACGGTCCAGAGCCCGTTCCGCCGGCCCCGTTCGGCCCTGGAACCCGCGTCAAGCTACGCCTCGCGCCCAACCACCATTTCATCGTCGCCCACAGCCGTGAGGTTCCCGGCCATCGTTGGGTCTGCACGCTGGAGGGGCATGAGGGCGAGTGGGACGTTGGCCAGTTCGAGCCTGCGGGGGCCGAGCGGGATGCCGTGAAGGCGCAGAGCAGAAGGAAGCCGACATCATGTTGATGCGTGTTCAGATTATCAAGGAAGATCGCGGCTGGAAGGGAACCTGCGGCCGGATCGGCGAAGAATACATCGTGTTCTCGCGGCCCCGTCCGGCCCCGTATGGCGAGGGGCAACACGTCGTTTTCGGTAAGAGCGTGATCGCCCTCTATCGTGACGACTTCAAGCGGGTTCCCCTCGGTCTGAAGGGTCTCGCGATGATCGCTCGCGCGCTTCCATTAGCCTACCGGGATTGGCGCATGGCGCGGTCAATCACTCGCGCGCTCAACTCCGCCCATGACTAGTCCCATTGAGGAAATCATCGGGCGGGTGGAGGAGCTGGCCAGCGGCGGCATAGAGACCACCGCCAACGTCTCGCACGTTGAACTTGCGGACCTTCTGGGCGCGCTCTTGGACCACCTCCGCAGCCTCCAAGCCGAACGGGATGAGGCGCGGAAGCCAGCTGAGACCGAGAAGGATGCGTGCCGTTGGGCCTCTGTCGCCGACGCTGCTGAGTCCAAGGTGAAGGAGCTGGAGGCCGAGTCGGAGCGCATCGCTGAAACCGAACGCCATTGGCGCATGCGCGTCGAGCAGGCGGAGGAACGCGCGGTCGCCACCGAGTCCAAGCTCTCCCTCCTGATCGCCCGACTCGGCGCATCGGAGAAGGTGTGCGAGGCGGCGAGGGTGTTTGCCAAGGGTTTTGAGCCCGGCAGGCCGTTCTGGGGCGGCGATGCGCAATTGCAGCACTCGCTAGAAGATCATCGCGCCCTCGCGGAAGCTTTGGAAGAATGGTATAAACTTCCATGAGCGCCGGACTTCCTGAACTTCAATCAGAACTCGCTCGCTTCATGCGAATGATCGAGTTCGATACTAATGGCGGCTGTTGGCTTTGGGCCACTGCCACATTCGGTCCGACTAAGTTTGATCCGACCGGATACGGCTCCTTTGCCTATAAGGGTCGAAACCAGCGCGCGCACCGGTTCTCTTATATGCTCTTCAGGGGAGCGATCCCGGAAGGAATGCTGGTCCGGCATGTATGCGACATGCCCCCGTGTGTGAACCCAGATCATCTGCTGATCGGCACTACGCTGGACAACGAGCGAGACAAGCGTGCTCGCGGACGCGAATATAGGCCTGTCGGGGAGGAGTCCCACTACTCCAAGCTCACTGAAGAGCAGGTACGTGCGATCTTTGACGACAACCGCTCATGTCCACAGATCGCGGCCGATTACGGCATGTCCCACAATGCGGTGTGGATGATCAAAACCGGGCGCACTTGGAAGCATGTGACGCGCCCGAGGGCCGGAGGCGATGCCGCTGTCACATATCATCACAAGCCAAAGCTCGCGCCCTCGCGCGGCGACATGCTCCGCTGGGACAACGCCACGCTGATCAAAGTCGCAGAGCTCGCGCAGTCCGTCCTGTCTGCCCGAGGCCAAGCCCTCGCCGAGCGGGATGCACTGGAGAAGGGGAAGTGAGCCGCTACGCCGAGAACACCGAGGTCTCCTCGGAGAAGAGCCGCGCCGAGATCGAGCGGACACTGACCCGCTACGGCGCCGACGCCTTCGCCTATTCGATGGACGGCCGTGACGTGCAGATCCTGTTCCGGATGAAGGACCGCCACTATCGGTTCCGACTGAAGCTCCCGGACCCGAAGGACGACGAGTTCTGGATCTACCTTCGCGGCTCGGTCCGTTATCAGCGCGACGACGGGCCGGCCCGCGAGAAGTGGGAGCAGGCCTGCCGCCAGCTGTGGCGCGCTCTGGCCCTGGTCATCAAGGCCAAGCTCGAGGCCGTCGCCGCGGGCATTTCGACGGTCGAGGACGAGTTCCTCGCCGCCATGATTCTGCCCGACCGGCAGACCGTCGGCGAGTGGATCAGGCCCGGGATCGAAGAGGCCTATCGGGTCGGCTCGATGCCGCAGCACCTCATGCTGGAGGGGCCGCGCGACTGATGCCCCGCGTCGCGTTCAAGGAGGCCGACGTGGCCCGCCTGGTCCGAGGGGCCATCAAGGGCGGCATGGCTCCTGAGCGCCTGCGCGTTCGCCTTATCCAGGGCGAGCCGGCCATCGAGCAGGTTGACCCGGACACGCCGACTCCTCAGGCTGCACCCAACGATGACGGGGCAGCCGAACGCATCCAACGGCTGATCGATGGCATTGGCTAAGGTCGATCTCGATTCGCTCTACAAGGTGACCGCGAAGGGGCGGACCTACTATTACGCCTGGCGCCCCGGGAAGGGCGAAGGCAAAGCCGCCCGGCTGCACAGCGAGCCCGGTTCACAGGCCTTCATCGAGGAGCTGGCTGAGAAGCTGAAGGCCCGCAAGGGTGGCCAGCCCGGAACCCTCCACGAGATCATCGCCGGATACAGAGCCAGCGACCTCTGGGTGAAGGACATCTCGGCGGTCACCCGCAAGCATTGGTCCCCGTGGCTCGACCGCATCCAGGAAAGGTTCGGCACCGAAAAGACCAGCGACTTTGATCACCCCCTCATGCGTAAGGCCATCAGCCGCTGGCGCGACAAGTTCAAGGCCACACCTCGCACCGCCGACCTCGCCCTTCAGGTGTTCTCCCGCGTCCTGAAGTTCGGGATGCTCGAGGGCCAGCTCGCCACCAACGCCTGCACCGGCATTCCCCGGCTCTACGCGAACGACCGCTCGGCGATCATCTGGACGGATGCGGACCTCGAGGCCCTCGAGCACGCGGCCTCCGTGGAGGTCTGGCGCGCCGCCAGGCTGGCCGTCCTGACCGGATTGCGCCAAGGGGACCTCCTGCGGCTCTCCTGGTCCCATGTCGGGCCGCTGAGCATCAGGATCGCCACCGGCAAGAGCAAGGGCCGGCGGACCGCCGAGATCCCGCTGTACGCGGACCTGAAGGCCCTCCTGGCCACGATCCCGAAGCAGTCCACCCGCGTGCTCAACAACAGCTACGGCCAGCCCTGGCAAACGGGCTTCGGCGCCTCCTGGCAGAAGGCGATCGACAAGGCCGGCGTGGCCAAGCACTTCCACGACCTCAGGGGCAACGCGGCGACCAACCTCTATCGCGCCGGGTTCAGCGAGCGGGAGATCGCGCTGATGATGGGCTGGAGCGAAGCCGACGTCGCCCAGATGATCGAGACCTACGTGAAGAAGGACGAGATCCTGCTCGACCGGATCGCCCGGATGGACGAAGCGAGAACGGCCGCTGCAAAACTATCTGCAAAACCGTCCGCTGAATGACCGGCGCCGGACCCCACGCAAACCCTTATGGCGTAAGGTGGCGCGCCCTGCAGGACTCGAACCTGCGACCCTCTGCTTAGAAGACGGGTGGTTTTCCTTGTACGCCAAGGCCTAGGCTGCAAAACTCCAATTTTCCGGCCCGAATGAATTCAATCGGTTATGATGGGCCCGCAAAACTTTTCGCAGCCTTCCCATGCCCCCTGACCGCATCGTCCCGCCCTTCAAGCTCATCGAGCACGACGAGTCCTTCGAGGTCAAAGACGCCGGCGATCAGCGTCTGGGCACCTTCTACTTTGACGAGGACGAGTCGCGCCGCGGAAGCTTCGGCCGCGTCGACAAGCCCGTGGCGCGGGCGCTGGCCCGGGAATACCGCCGGATGCTGGAAAAGGGCGCGGGCGAGAAGCGCAACGGCACAATCGGCGGGAGCGAGGCCGTCCGGCTCCGGGACCCGGACTGACGGTGGCCTGAACCTTTGCCGGGCCCGCACGTTCGCCCTGGATGAAGGACATCCAGGCCGTCGTGGCCGCCAAGGTGGCGCGAACCAAGGGGACGGCCGCGGCCCCCCGGAAACCGCCGGCCATGATCATCGGCCCGCAATGGGTGGTCGCGTGCTTCGACGGCCGCCGCGCAACCTTCCTTTGCTGGGCCAAGCGCGGCTATTGGGCGTCGACCGACGAGGTCGAACGGGCCTTCCGGTTCGATACGCTCGCCGCCGCCCAGGCCGCCTGTGAGCGGGTGAGCGGCTTCGAAACGGGCGTGGTCGATGTCCCCAACGGATGGGCGCCGCGGCGCATGACGCTGAAGGCGACGTTCGAATGAAGCTGAAGGTCTATGCGCCCGACCCGCCCGGCGGTCCTTGGCTGGTCGTCGCTGACGACGGGTCGACCGGGTTTTGGGACTTGCCGCCAGCTGCCGAGTTGGAGCTGAAGGCGCTCCTCGCAGGCGATCCGGCAGGGCGGTTCGAGGCCGAGCAGGACGGCGACGAGCTGCGGCTCGGGAGGCGACTGGAGATGCCGCCGGATGAGGAGGGGTAGTTGCTGCGGGCCGCATATCGGCGCTCAGTGGTCTCCCGAAGGAACTCCTCCAAGCCGTCGGCCTACACGGACTTCTGCCGACCCGTTACCCGACTAACCCCGAGTGGTGAGGTCACTCTTAGGGGCTCGGCTCTCACGCCGCCGCAGCGCAAGAACCATATCACAAGTCGCTGATTCAGAGCACAAAAAAGCCCCGGCCAGCTTTCGCCAACCGGGGCAGTCTTCGACCCGAGAGGGGAGAGGATGCTACGGGCCGGAACTCAGGAGGGGCCAACCTTCAGCTGCTGCTGGACGCGCCGGCAGGCCGCATCGAGCCGATCGACTAGATCTGAATGTCCCCAGGCTACAATGAGGTCCCTGACCGCCCTTCCGGCCGCTGTTGCGAACACCTGATGGATAAGCCGGTCTTCAGGGTCCATGTCGGGGAACAGGTCGTCGCGGTTGCGCAGCGGGGGCCATTCGCCTTCGATCATGCTGCTGCGGCGCTCAGCATCGCCACGTCGCACCTGTGGCGCTCTATCTCGCCGAAGTCTTTGTGATGCACGATGAGCTGCATGTCGCGCCCGGCTCTGTAGCCCTTCCCAGCATGCCAGGCGTCGGGCCCGGCGAGGGTGCGCAGACTCTCGAAAACCACTCCGGGCCACTCCTTGCGCGTCAGGTGATGGATGTGGCCGCCGTAGATGTATCGGCTGGTGGTCGCGCCCCATTCCTCGGGACGGTCCGTGGCCATGATCAACGGGAGATCGGCGAACTTGGCGCCGTGGCCATGGTGGGCGCCGATGAGCACCCTCCCGAAGCGGAGGTATTTGTAGAGGCCCGGCGAAAGGTCGACCTCGACGCGGGCCTCGTTGGAGAAGAAGGCGTCCAGCGCAAGCGCCAGGGCGAACGAGGAGTGCGGGTCGTGGTTGCCCGGCATCATCCACACGATGACGCGGAAGTGTCGCTCGAGCAGCCGCTTTATCGCATGGACCATGGCCCGCAGGCCGACCTGCATGACCTTGGCGTGGCGGGTATCGACGTCGAGCTGATTGCCGCTGGCCGGGGTGCGGTTAGTCCCATCATCGGCATGGAAGAAATCGCCGATGTTGAGCAGGAGCGCCGTTCCGGCGTTCGGGCCGCTCGTCACGAGCCGATCGATCGCACCGCAGGTCATGCGCTCGGCGGTGTCCAAGTCGAAGTCCGCCCCCGTCTCGTCGGCCCAGGCGTACATGCCGAAGTGTGGATCTCCGATCCCGTAGATAGCCAACAGGTCGGCGGCGACGTGCTCGGGCGGTTCGATTAGAGGCGAGAGGCCGCGGACGTCCGAAACGAGGTGATCAACGAGCTCGCGGATCAGGGCTTCCGCGTGGGCTTCGTCGCGCTTGGTCTTGACCCACTGCCCCCGGGCGACGCCCTCGCGGTCGTAGTACGTCGAGACGCCCTTGACGACGAAGGGGTCCGGGACTGGATGGGTGAGGTCGTGGCCCGGCGCATAGCCCTTGAGGGCCGCCCTCGCCTCGCACGACCGGATGACCATCTGGATCGTCTTATGGTGGACGCCCATCGCCCGAGCGGCCGGCTTGATCCCGCCGGCGTCTATGACCGCCTGCAGATACTCCGCCTGGCGCTCGGTGACCGCGTAGTCTTTCAGCTTCGGATCGATCAAACGAGCCTCCTCCGGGCTCCGGGCCCGGCGCCGGAGCGGGGTGGAGATCAGGGAGCGGAGGGCTGACCGAAGCGCGCCACGTAGGCATCGCGCCAGTCGCCGTTAAGGAAGGTCGCCTGCGCCGCCTGAAGCGTGATCTTGCCGTCCTTCAGGTCCTTGCAGACGGCGGTTTCGAGCCTGTCCTTCAGGTGGGCGTTCCAGGGGTGCGAGCCGTAACGCTGCACCCAGAGATTCCGCAGGTCATCCGCGCCGGCCGCGCACCTGGGGAGACGATGATCGATCTCGCACCCGCCGCCATCGCACTTCGGATCGTTCGGGCCCGCATAGCCGTACTCGGCGTAAACGCGGAGCTTCATGCTCTGCGACACGAGCCGGCGATCATGGCCCCAAGTGGTCGCCTTGATCTGGTCGAGGGTGATGTCGGTTCTGGCGACCCCGGGCGTCAGCGTGGGATCGGGGGCGTCGACCAGGAGCGCTGCGGCGAGCATGAGCGCCGGGATCATTGCGACGCCCCCATGCACGCCCTGTCCGCATCCCGCATAGCGAGGTAGTCGCGGATGGCGAGGGCGAGCGGGCTATCGGGGGGCAGCGTCTTGAGCTGGGCCAGGAGGGCCTGTTGGTCGGCTGGGCCGTAGGCCTTCAGCGGGAGGCACTGGACGGCCGTCTGGGGCTTTGGCGCGGGGAGCGCGGGGGCTGTCGTCGCGCAGGCGCTCAGAGCGAGAAGCGCTAGGAATCCAAGGGCCTTCATGCCACTATTCCACCTTTCGACGGAGACCGGAAGGTCGGACGATGAGCAGTACCAAGACGTGGCAAATCACGGCGTTCGGGGAGTGGGCCGCGCATCTGCGCGCGACCGGCAAGCGCGTTTATTGGACGGGTGAGCGCAAGGCCGCGCAGCTCGACGCGGAGGCCCTGGTGAAGGACGTCAGCGCCTGCTACCCCCGCATCCTGGCTCACCTCGCCGAATAGCCGCATCTCAGAACGTCCCCTTGGAAAGCCGATCCTCGACTTGGCCTTCCGTGGTCGGCGCGCTCGCCTCGGCCTGAGCGACGGCCTGAGCCGCCTTGTCAGCCGCCTGAGCTTGCCCGAGCGCGACCGTCGCCTCTCCGGCCTTCTGGGCTTCCTGAGCCTCGTGGGAGGGGCCCGGGGGCTTTCCGAATAACCGCCCGAGGACCCAGGAGAAGATGTTGAGGAGCCAGTTCATCAGATCACCGACCATGGATTGCCCGCGAGGATGCGCTCGCGCAGCTTCTCCAGCAGCCAGAGCGACTGGCCGGCGTTGAGGCTGGACATGGCCCACAGTTCGCCATCGTCAGAGCGACCGACGACCATGATGTCATCGAGCTTCTGGGCTTCGGCCTCTTTGAGCACGACCGCGGCCTGAACGCGGCGATCATCGCCGATCTCGGTCAGGCGGATGGGGACTACCTTCGCGCCCATCACGGTTCGTCCTGCACGAGGCGCAAGCCCATCGCGTTTCGGGGGCCCGGATGGGCCTCGTTCGCATGCGTGCGCGGCTGGAATTGGAAATCGATCGGAAGGCCGGTTACGCGACTCAGGTGCTCTGAGATTGCGACGGTCAGTAGGAGCCAGCGCGGGTCTAGACTCCAGCTTCGACCGGCATCCGGAAAGAGTTCTGCGAATGCGTCATCCGCCAGGATCAACCGAATATCTACGTCGCGCCAATCCGGGCGTTCGAGCGAGCTGCCGACCTGATAACAGGCGGACACGCCGAAAGCTTGACAGACCTGCTTTAGCGCCGCCTCCAGGACGAAGACCTTAGGCGCACCGATGTAGCAGCCCTTCCTGCGCTTCGGCGCGGGTGCTTGGACTTCGACCCCCATCAGAAGCCGAGCCTCAGAAAGCTGCCCAACCTGACGTCCGGCGTGGTCCCGAAGTCTCGTTCGAAGTTGAGCCCGAGCGCGAGCTTGGATGACACCTGGAACATCGGCCCTCCGTGCAAGGCCAGTTCATGCCAGGCGATATGAGGAAGCTCGGCCGAGTTCAACGGGGCCGCGTTCTCGGCGAAGGAGTGCCGGAAGCGCACGGCTCCCTCTAGCGACAGCCAGGGCGCAAGCTGGTAGAAGGAGGTCAGCTCCCCGCCGATCAGCCCCTCGTCCGCGTCCAGGCCTCGGGCATAGCCGAGGAGCAGACGCGGCGTCAGGATGACGGGACCAGCGGAGAACGACTTGCCGACGTGGGCGCTGAGCCGATCCGACGCCGGACCTGCCCTCCCATCCTGATCGGCCTCCACCATTCCCCCGACATCTACCGGCCCCACAGCCCCGGTGAAGTCGAAGGTGAACAGCGACTGGCCGATGGGGTGGCCGTTCAGTTGAACAGCCCCGTTCGGCATGAAGTCATACCCGACCTGAACCTCAGCCGCCTGCGAACGGCTGGCGAGCAGCACGCAGGCGAGTGAGATCACAGCGGATAGGATGGGTGTGATGTGGCGCATGTCAGGCCGGCTTCTGCGTGATGATGGTCACGAGTCCACCGATGCCGGGGCCCGAGGCTGTCGGCAGGTCCTCGGCGCACACGGAGCCGATGTCCAAGTCGAAGATGATGGCGTCGCCCAGGAAGACCCTGACCACGGCCTTGGCTGTCGGGGACTGCGTCTGCAGGGCGGCAATCAATTCTGCATTCGTCATGAGGAGCGCCCCTTATCCAGCCGCGGCCGCAGACGTCACAGACGTCTTGGCGGCCGGAGCGGTCGGGGCCGGAGCGACGCCGTCCCGGACAATGGTTCCGGCCGGCGCGCTGGGCAGAGAGGGATTGCCGCACAGGGCCGCGATGGTGTCGGCCGGATGGCCCGTCGCGACCGTCGAGGCGATGAACGCCGCATCGCCGTTGGCCGTCACGTCGCCCGACGCCCACGCGATCTGCGGGTTGTTGACGCCGCCAGCTGCAGCCGCTGCTGTGGAAGCGGTTCCGGCTGGGACGACGGAAGTAGCCTGCGCCGACGCCTTGGAGTTGAGGTTGGCGTAGGTGTCGAAGATGTCAGCCCCGCCAGGGCACGGACCCTTCACAGTGATCGCGGCGCCGTTCTTGTCGACGTTAGCGACACGGTCGATGGTGGCCCCGAGGTAGCCGGCGCTCACTCCCGTCGAGCCGTTCATGTTGATGCCGCCGGTCTGCAGCTTGATGGCGTCGTGGTAGCCATAGCCAGTGGTGCTGCAGGCGGTCAGGGTGAGCGCGGCCGCAGCCGCCAGATACACAACCTTCATTGTGGTTTCTCCGTTCGAAGGGGGATGACGCTGAGGTGCTGGTCGGGGCCCGAGCCGCGCTCGATGATCGCGACGTCCCCGTCGATTGGAATGGAGGCGCAGTAGGAAGCCTGCACGCCGAGGGTTAGGCTTCGGGGACAGAGCGTCAGGCCGATAGAGCGGCTGGAGACGCCAACGGCCTTGTCGGCACGGTCGATGCGCACGAGGCCGATACCGAGGACGATGAACTCATGTCGCCCAATCGGCAGCCCAGCGCAGCCGCTGAGGGCCAGCGCGCTGCAAAGGCCGGCGATCAGGCGGCGCGGGTCCATCAGGTCACGCCGAGCTCGCTCTTGAGCGCCCCGACGATCAGGCCGGCGACGGTCGGCGTGACGCGCGTGGACAGGAAGCCGCCAAGGCGGTCGAGGGCCCACGCTTCCATCGGCTGGGTGCCGGGCACTTGGTTGAAGATCGCCGCGTCCTTCTTGATGTCGGCAGCGGCAGCTTCCACGAACTGCGCGGGCGTGATCTTGCCTTGTTCGAGGTCGGACAGAGCGGAGGTGCTCATGATAGTGTCTCCATTTACGGGTTGAGGTTCTGGGCCGGGGTCGCCGGCCCTTGGAGGTTTGGGCTTGGGGGCGCCTTCTGAAAGACGCCGGACTCGGGCCAGAGGGCGTGCGCGAGGCCCGCGAGGGCCACTCCGGCCGTAATGATGGCTGCGGCCTTGGAGGGCTCAATCGAGACGCCCAGCGCGCCGGCAAGGGCGATCAGCCCCTGCCATGTCGAGCGCTCAGCGAGGCGCGCCAGGAGATAGGCGAGCTGGGCGCTCATCGTCAGGCCGCCCGCGGCTCGTCGCCGCTCACATCGACCGCGATTGCGAGCCGGTTAAGGCGCGCGAGCGTCTCCCCGTCAGCACGGCGCCGTAGGTTTGCCGCCTCATCGTAGGGAAGCGCCAGCAGCCGCGCATCTTCGGCGTCGCCGTGGAGGCGGTCGCGCAGCGCAAAGCCCATCAGCGGCCAGAGCTGGCGGATGGCGTCTTCGCGGGCGAAGGTGCGCCCCTTGTCGGCGTCGAAGTTCGCAGGCGAGGCCGGCGCGGACTTGCCGATCACGACGAAGCCGTTCCGCATCACGAGGATGCAGATGGTCAGGAGGCCCAGGGGATCGTCGATGACGGACGGCTGCCCGAGCGCCACCACCGCTGCCCCGGCAGTGAAATAGTGTTCGCGGTCAATGGCATCGGTGATATCCTTCAGCGATACCCGCGGGGCGACAGCGCCACGGCCGCCGAGTTCTTCAGTCACTTCAAGCGAGCCCATCTTAGGGTCTCCTCGCGCAGCAGCCGGCGCGTGCGGCATCAGCCCAGGTTCGGGCGGATCGTGATTTCCACGTCTTTGGCCACCGCTCCTGCAGCATCAGCCCGAAGGCCACGAGCGAGAGGGCGAACAGCAGGGCGCAGAAGACGAGCGCGCCTACGGTGAGCTTGAGGATGATCATGCGGCCTCCAGGTCGTACCGAAGGAGGCCATCCCCGTTGATGATGGCGGCGAGCTCCTGGCCGTAATGGGGGTCCGTCGCGTAGACCCCCGTCAGGGCGTTCACGAAGGCGAGGGCGTCCGGCAGGAGGGAGCGCGCGTGGGCGTAGGGCTCTCCCTCAGCGAGAAGCTGGGCGTGAGCGTCGAAGGCCTCAGCGAGGCTGGCGAAGGCCCGGAAGGCGGCCTTGACCACGACAAAGCGCCCCCCGACGAATTCATGCGTGGGGACCAGGACGGAGGGCTGCCCATCGAGAGCCTTGATGCCGAAGGGATTGTTGGAGCCGGCGGGGATGTGCTGCCCCCAGCCCGATTCCAGGCCGTATTGCGCGATGGAGACCGCTGCCGGGATGCCCCACTTGCGCTGCGCCGCTTGGGCGGCCGCGATGACCTCTGGAGCCGGCGTGGTCATGCCCGCGCCCGTCGCCGAATGGGCCCGACCTCTGCAGCAGACACCCGCTCGGTCAGTCTGAGTACGGCGTCCTCGGTTCGTTCAGATCGCCCCTTGAGGGTTTCGATCGCTTCGTCCGTCCTGGCCTGAAAGGCGGCGGCGCTCTTGTTGTGCGCCTCGTTGTCGTGGGCGAGCTCGTCCAGCTTCTGGCCCAGCTTGGTGATGCTGTCGCCGAGGAGGCCCATGTGGCGCTCATCGACCGCCTTCTTGACCGCTCCGGTTCGCCATGACCTGAGGGCTACGAAGACCTTCTCAGCGACGACGGCGAAGCCCCCGAGGCCGCCCAGGGCCCCGAGCCATTCCCATGCATGGACGCTATCGCTCACGGGATCACGCGCACGCAAAGAGCGTCCATGAGGACCTCCAATCGAACGTAGGGTCAGGCCAGGGTCCACGGCGCACCGTCCCGCCAGGTGTCGGGGGCTTGGCTCAGGCGATGAGGGGGCGCGCTCAATAGAACTGGTACCAAGTGGTGTTCGAGCCGCTACACACCCACTCATGGCCGACGTTGGCCGTGGTCTCCGCCGTTGGCTTGCTGTTCACCGAGCCTGCCGTTGCCCCCACAGTCAGGGTCGTCACCGTCTGGGAGATGGTGAAGCGGGCGTGCTTGCCGTTGTAGGCGGACGAGCAGGTCGGCAGGTTCAGCGTGAGCGTGGAGATGCCGGCCGAGGGGGTGATGATCCCCGTGTCCGCCGTGTCGGGGATGGTGACGGTGGCGCCGGTCGCGGGAGAGTTGGTGTAGACCGTCGCCGAGTGCTGCGTCATGAAGACGTCGCCGGTGTTCCCGTTGCCGTCCTTCTCGTGAATCTGGTTGCCGTTCGCCCACGCGGCGATGCTGCCGCTGGGGACGGACGCGGTATCGTCGGCTCCGACGTTGGTGAAGACCACGACGCCGTTGTGGGTGGCGTTGCAGGCCGACCCGCCGAAGATGACGCAGCCGTAGAGCGTGCCGGACAGCGGCACGAGGCTGTTGCCGTAGAACTCGAAGAACGTGCTCGTGCTGCCGGTATTGCCGCCCGAGAAGATCCAGTTGCCGTAGGTCCTGTCCGGCGCCTGAAGGGTGACGTTGCTGCCGGTGTTCGATTGGCTCAGAACACAGGTGCTGTTTCCGCTCTCATCGAGGAATCGCAGGCAATTGCCGACCTGCACATCACCGTGCAGGAAGTAGCTGGCCTTGTAGATCGCAGCGGTCGGTGAGCCGGTCATGGCGCTGACCGTGCCTGACACCGAGGACGTGAAGGTGGCGACGCCAGTGCTGCTGTTCCAGGCGGTGATCGGCCAGCAACCGTTGATCCCGGCGGCTGCCTTCTCGTTGTTGATGCAGACGAGGTCGGCCGCGCGCGTGTTGGCCGCGCCGGTCATCGTGATCTGGCCGACCGTGGTCGACTTGGTGATCGCGGTAACGGTCGGGCTATCGCCGTCGTTGGCCCAGATGTAGGGGCCCGTCGGGTTCTGCCAGACCTCGTAATAGCCGTTGAATGGCGCAGCGGGGCCGACGCCATTGGTCAGATAGAGCGCGCCGTCCAGGGCCTTGTTGTTGAAGTCGTAGAGCGAGAGGCCGTGGCCAAAGTTGAAGCCCGAGCCGTTGAGGACGGCCGCGCCCGCGTCGGCGATGCCCTCCTGGATCGCGTCGCCAATCTCGACCTTCACGCTGGATCCGGCGGTGGTGGCATTAACAGCCGCGCCGCTGGAATCGACCAGGGTCACAGTCGTGCCTGAGACGGTGCCGATGTAGGCGTAGACGGCGTAATAGCCGTTGTCGCCGGGCGTGGAGGTCTGTGGCGCCGCCGCGCCGATCGCGTAGACCAGGATGCGCTTGCCGCGCACGACGGTCGATGGTGCGCTCGCCAGCGCGAGGCTGTTGGACCCGGCCGAGATCGTGCCGGTGGTGACAGTTGAGGCGAACAGCGACTGCCCGACGATGTGTGCGCCTATGGTGGCGGTCGGGAATTGAACGGTGCTGTTGTTTTGCAGGTCGCCAAACTGGTTCTCGAACTCGACGTAGGACGAGCCCTGGCCGTTATCGAAGGTTATGTCGGGCGCATAGAAGATCGGGACGACGCTGTTGCCTGTCCCTTTCTCGATGCTGACGCCGCCATGGTAGAAGGCCTGGTTGTAGCCCCCGGACATGCCGACTTGGGTCGCGCCGATCAGGCGAGCGACGTGACCCACGCCATTGGAGCTGAGGTAGGTGCCGTGGAAGCTGATGCCGTTGCAGTAACCGGAGTTATCGCCCTCCGAGCGGAAGGTGTCGCCAGCGCGGTAGTTCTCAAGGATGCCGCCGTAGACATCCACGCGCGTGACCGCATAGGTCGATGAGGTCGACAGGCACTGAAGGTCGGCAGTGGTGAAATCGTCGATCGAGACGTTGTCGAGCCGGACGCCGTTAGCCCCGTCGACGATCTTGACCCCGATGGTGCTGGAGGTGCTGTTGCCGCCCTCGATCTTCATGTTGCGAAGGCCGATGGACGTGACCGTGGCGGTCGTGTCGCCGAGCTGGAACACCGGGTTGGCAGTGTTGTACGGCTCGAAGACACCGGCGCTCGGCACCGAGCCCAGCACCTTTGCCGGCGAAACCGCCTCGATGGTGATGCCGTCCCATCCGGCCCCCATCGTGACGTTGGCCTTAACGCAGCCGCCGGCCGCGATGTAGACCATGATCTTGCCCGGCGCGCCGCCTAGCGCAGTCTTGGCGGCGTTGATGGCCGCCGTGCCATCGTGGCTGCAGTCATCGACCGTGCCGCCCGACATCGAGGCGTTGAAGTCGTTGGCGTAGCGGATGCGCGAGAAGTAGTTCGGCACCGTCGTGGCGGTGTTGGCCCCCGTGGGCGTGACCGTCGCCGTGGTCATCCCCGCCGCGGTGGCCTGCGAGGCCGTGCACTTCTCGGTCTGGCCAGCGGTGGCGCCCGCGGCCATGCACGCGAAGGCGTCCGAGGGCTGCGGCGAGGCGTTGGCCGGCAGACTATTGATGATGGTCTGGGCGTGCGCCGCGCACGCCAGGGCGAGCCACCCGAAGGCGGCGATCAGGGCGCGTTTGAACATGGAGATCAGGTCCCGAGGAAGCCGGCGAAGAGGCCGGCGGCCTGCATGGCGTTGAAGAGCGCGGTGAGCTGGGCCGAACTCATCGCGGCGATGGCGCCCGCGATGTCGATCAGGACCGACCAATCGCCCGAGGTGAACGAGCCGCCCGAGGTGTGCGAAGTGGTGCAGACGTAGGTTTGGCCCAGGTAGGTGACGACGCTCGCCGGGGCGGTGGCCGTGTAGGAGGTGGACGCGGCCCACGGCGCGGGCGCCTGGTAGGGAGCAGGGCCAGTGCCGCCAGTTCCGCCGGTCGGACCTGTTGGGCCAGTCTGACCTGTCGGCCCGGTGGCTCCTGTCGGCCCGGTTTGGCCGGTCCCTCCGGTCCCTCCCGTGGGGCCGGTCTGGCCAGTCGGACCGGTATTGCCCGCCGGGCCGGTCGGGCCCGTCGTCCCGGCCGCGCCTGTGGGTCCAGTGCTCCCGGTGGCTCCGGTGTTTCCGGCCGGCCCCGTCGCGCCGGTGCTGCCCGTTCCACCGGCGGCGCCGGTCGGTCCCGTGGACCCTGCCGGGCCAATCCCGCCGGTCGGGCCAGTGTTGCCCTGCGCCCCCGTGCCGCCCGTGGCGCCGGTCACACCCTGAGCGCCGGTTGGGCCGGTGTTCCCTGCGGCTCCGGTTGGCCCGGTCGATCCGGCGGGGCCAATGTTGCCGGCCGGCCCCTGAGCGCCCGTTGGACCCGTGGCGCCTGAAGGTCCCGTCTGGCCTTGAGCGCCGGTCGCTCCCGTCGCGCCCTGGCTCCCCGTGGCTCCGGCGGCCCCGGTGGCTCCTGTGACGCCCTGGACGCCCTGAGCGCCAGCCGGTCCCGTTGCTCCGGTTGCCCCTGCTGGTCCTGTCGGCCCCATCGGCCCCGTCTCACCGGTCGCGCCCGTCTCGCCAGCGGCGCCTGTCGCACCTGTGGCGCCAGTTGGCCCGACTGGTCCGGTCGCCCCTGTCGGACCGATGTCGCCCTGCATGCCCGGCGCGGCGTCGACCGTGATCCCGCCGTCGCACCAGTTCACGACGACGGTCTGCGAGCCCGCTCCCAATGGTCCCGAGGTGATCGGGCTGGACGAGCCGACTATGACCGACGCGCCGACGCCGATCCTCGTCGTGAACACGAGCCAGCACTGGACCTCGCCGTCGGGCGGCATGAGCCTGAGCTCGCAGGGGCTGTATTGCCCGGCGAGGTTGGCGGCGTCCGCGGCGGGGATGCGGACGTGCACATAGCCGTCTGTGCCCGGGGTCAGGATCCCCGACCCGACGTGGACCTCAAAGCCCCCCTTCCCCGACTGGTTGGCGAACGCGACCGAGACGCCGTAGCCGGTGAGATCGACGACCGCGCCGTTCAGCTGGATCAGGAAGTCGATCGGGATGTCGGCGTCGCTGGCGAACTGCAGCGGCTGCTGAAGGACGCCGGCCATCAGCTCACTCCACTATCTTCGATCACCCACCATTCATCGGCGCCGAGGCTGGTGTTGTAGCCGTCGTAGCGGATGCCCATGCGGCCGGAGTCGCCGATGGTCCGCTGACCGACATTGCCGCTGCCCCAGTAGAGCGTCACGCCCGAGCCAGGGCCCACCTTCAGGTTGGCCGCCCCTCGCCCGTTCTGGAACCGGATGATCGAGCCGATGGGCCACGCCGCGCTCGAGGAGGGCGGGATCGTGTAGGTCGAGACCGACGAGTTGTCGGTGTGCTTGATGGTATAGCCGACCGAGCCAAGGCCCAGCGTGTAGGAGCCCGGAGCGGTCTCGGCCTGGAGGGGACGGCAGCGGTAGCCGGCCGAGTAGGTGGAACTCGGGGCCACCGTCGGGAGGATCTGTTCCTTGGCCCAGTTCCACGCCGCCTTATGCCAGGCGACATTGAGCAGATAGGCCGCTCCGGCGCGGATCTGGAGCAGCACCGGACTGTTGGCCTGGATTTCCCCGCCGGTCAGAGCCGAGCCGTCCGGGCGCAGGATCGGAAGGGTCGCGAGCTCCGGAACCGTGAAGGTCGAGGCCCCCGTGTTGGTTGCGCGGGCCGCGATCAGCTCCAGCTGCATCCCGTCCGAATAGGCGGACAGGGGCGGGCTCGGGGCCATGACGTAGGTGTTGGCCGAGCCCTGGTCCGCCGCAGAGGTCCACTGCGCGGTCTGGATCGCCGCCGGAATGGCGGGAAGCTTGGCGGGGATGAACGGCGCAGAGGCCAGTTGGGCGATGTTCGCCGAGGTGATGGAGGTCTGGCCGTGCGCGACGGTCACCACCCAGGCCCCGGTGAAGTTCGGGTCGGCTGATGGGACGGTCTGGGTCCCGGTCGCCGCGGCGATCCCGGCCTTGGCCTGGATCACGCACTGATCGGCCCTGATGGTGTTGTCGGGCTGACCGTCGCCCCCCTGGCCAGACAGCGGCGAAGATGGGTCGGAGGGGTTGTAATACTGCAGCACCTGGGGAGACCCGTCGGTCTCGGCGAAACCGATCTGGATCAGGTAGTCGATGCTGAACCCGGAGGTGGCGGGCGCCGGGCAGTTCAGCGTCACCGGATCGAGCGAGAGGCCCTGCTTGACGATCTGGTGGCTGTCGGTCCCGAGGTCCCCGTAGGCGACCGGGTCGACTTGCTGCAGGCTCAGGATTTGCCCGGCCCCGACCTGGACGTTCATCGAGGCGGGCGAGGTCGGCGAGCAGGCAAGGCCGTCCAGGAGCGTGGAGGTCCCGAAGACGCCCTGCATCAGATAGCCCAACGCGACGAGCGCGGCCTTCTGGAAGGCCATGTCGTCGTCGATCAGGGGAATCTGGCTGTTGTAGACGAAGCGGCGGTCCATGGGGTCTCGCTCAGGTCACGTTTTGGCCGGTGCACCACCACTCGGTGGCCGTCTTCTTCTTGATGGTCATGGTCCCTGCGGCGGCGACCGTGCGGCTGCCGGTGACGTTCGAGGGCAGGAAGCGCAGGGTGTCGGAGGTGATCGCGACCGTGAGCGATCCGCCGCCGTTCTCATTGCTGATGTCGATGGTGGTCCCGATGGGGAACGGGACCGAAGCATTCGCCGGGATCGTCACCGTGTGAGCCGTGCCGGAGGCGTGGAATAGCTCCCTGCCGGCGTCGGAGGCCTGGATCGTGTAGCTTGCGGTGATGATGTTCTGCGGCGCGCCCCTGGGGCCGATCTGGCCGGGGCTGTCGAGCAGCTTGTTCCCGATGTAGGGCGCGCCGTTGTAGGCCGAGATGTTCCCGGAGGTGATCGTAGACTGGCCTTGGGCCACGGTGACCACGGCAAGCCCGACATAGCCGCTGTCGGGGCTGGGCGTGGTCTGGCTGCCCGTGGTGGCCGCGGTCCCCGCCTTGGCCTGGACGACGCACTGCGCCTGCCGGGCTGTGTTGTCGGGGTTGCCCGAGTTCTGGGGCCCCATCCAGGCTTGGGACGGGTTGTCGACGTTGAAGTAGTCCAGCAGGACGGGGTTGCCGTCCACTTCCTGGAAGGCCGCCTCGATCAGGTAGTTGATGCTCTGGCCGGAGGTGGTCGGAGCCGGACACGACACCGTCGCGGCCGTCCGCATCAGCCCCTGCTTCATGATCTGGTCGGTCGTGTCCGCCGGCAGGGACGAATAGGCGGTGCCGTCCAGGTTCTCCAGGATGTAGATCGCGCCCTTGGCGACACTGACGGTCAGGCCAGTTCCTGGAGAGACCGCGAGGCCGTCGACAAAGGTCCCGGCCCCGAACACGGCCCGGATCAGCCAGCCCAGGCCCTCCATGGTGTTGCGGGCCTGCTGGAGCTGGTCGGTCTCAAGGCCGAGCGCTCCCGGCCAGATCAGGATGCGGTCCATACGGGCCTTTCGGGTGAAGGGGGCTGGTGCGCGTGAGGGCGCGGCCGACTGGCGCTCAGGGATTTCCTGAGGATGGGGCGCGGGCTAAGCTTGGCGGATGACGCACGAGGCGGTCCGAGACCGGTACGACGAGCTGGCCAGTTCCTACGACGAGACCGCCCGCAAGTTCGGATGGTCGACGCCGGCGATGGTCGGCCAGGAGCTGGAGCGCTTGCCAGCCCTAGCCGGGGACGCGCTGGTTATCGGCGTCGGGACGGGCCTTGATCTGGACGCCGTCAAGGCGAAGGCGTCGGGGTCCGTCCTCGCGCTCGACATCGCTCCGCGCATGATCGAAGCGGCTCTCGATAAGCACCCTGATGTCCGTGGGATCACGACCGACTTCTTCGCCTGGGATGGTCCCGGCTCGGCGTTCGAGCTGATCGTGTGCGGCGGAATGCTGGAGTTCGTGCGCGACTTCGCCGGCTTCTTCGAGCGCGCAGCCGAGCTGCTTACGCCCGGCGGCTATCTCGTCGTGACGCACGAGCTGCTGATCGAGGGACATCCGGACTACGGGCCGAAAGCGGGCTCGCCGGGGGGTTCATGCCGACGCCCGACACAGGATCTCCTATCGGCCGCGGGATCGAGCCGCCTGAAGCTCGCCCGCCTTCGTCACTTCGTGGCGTGGACCGGCGTGGGCGCGCCCGTCGTTTACGAGATGGGCGTCCTCAGGCGCAGGCGCTGACCTAGCAGGCGCTGCTGGTCTGGTAGACGAACGCGCCGTTGACCCCGATGCCAGCGGAGCCGGTGACTTGGCTGGTGCCTATGGTGAACACGGATGACCCGGTCTCAGTGACAAAATTTAGCGTCGTCGAGGAGTTGGGGCTGGTGAAATAGGGCACCGCCTGAAGGCCGGTCCATCCTAACCCGGTCAACCCGGCGAGGGTCCCGTTGGGATTGGCGACGGTCGCCACGGCATAGGGCAGCCCAGCGATCAGAAGGCTCCCGGATGCGGTCCCCTTGGTCGGCGCCGCCAAGATGTTGAAGTCGATGTAGACCAGCCCCGCGCTGCACCAATAGTGCCCCGACTGTGTCGAGTAGCTGAACGAGGAAGTCCCGGGTGTCGTGAAGGCGTAGGTCGGCGTCCACGTTCCGGACTTGGCCCCGAATTGCTGCGTCGCCCCGTTGATCTGGACGAACCCGCCGCCCGAGGTCGTCCACACATCCCCGTTGTTCGGGCTTGTCGGCGCGCTCCCGGGGGCGACGTTGAAGCCGGCCGCGGACGTGGTCGAGGCTGGCGTCAGCACCGGGCCGAGGAACTGCCATATCCCGCCGTGCTTGATGTAGAGCCGATCAGCGAACGTGCCGCCCATGTCCTCGGCTAGGCGGAGGTCGGTGTTGGTCGCGTTGCTGTTGGTGGACATGTAGAACTGCCAGCCCTGGCCGGCGCCGAGGCTGGAGTTATTGAGCTGGAGGGCGCCGCCGCCGTTCGGCGTGTTCGAGGTGATGAAGGCGTTGAAAATCGGCGATGCGCTCCAAGTGCAAGCCGCGTTGAGCAGGCAGAGCGCGCCCCCGGATGTGCCGGTGTTCGCCGTGGCCGCGGTTCCGAACGCGACACCGTTCGTCTCGGTGACGGTCAGCGCGCCCGTGGTGGTGTTGAGCGTGCCGTCGCCCGAGATCGTCAGGCCGCCGAAGACGCCGCCGTTGTTGTACTGAAGCTGGCCGCTCGAGCCGCCGGGTGATCCGCCGCCCCCACCACCAGCGCCGCAGTCCGATCCGGTAGGAAGGACTTGGCCGAAGATGTTGACGTGCAGGCACTGGACTGAGCCGGTAAAACCACTCAGCGTCAGGCCCGTAAAGGTCGGGCTCGGGCTGTAGTCCATCTTGCTAGCGAAGGCAGCGTTGAGCGCCGCCGAGCCCAGCTGCTGATGCTGGGGGAAGCTGCCGGGCGTCTGGGCCTGAGCAGCACCGGCCAAGGCCAGGGCCGCACAAGCGCCGAGAAGAGTCCTAGCCAAGTACATCCAGGCCATCCAGTTCGGAGTCGTCGAGGGTGAAGATGTTGAATTCGGTCTGCGGGGAGGCGATGCGGGCCCAGACGGTCGTGGCGACCGGGCGCACGTTGTTCATCGCCGCGATGATGTCGGTGTCGGTCACTCCGCCCGTGGTCTGGTCGGGCGTGGCCCAGGCGAAGGCCCCTGCAGCGACCCCATAGCCGCCCTGGGGATTGCCGTAGCCGCTGCGGTAGGGAACGCCCTGGTTCAGGGGGCGGAAGGCCACCACTAGCGCCTGATAGGGCATCAGCTGCGAGCCGTACCGGCCCTGGATGCCGTAGTAGAGCCCGGCCCCATAGCCGCAGACGTCCAAGGGGCGTCTCGGCTCGTAGACGATTGGCGTCTGCCCCGTGAGCACCTGCAGGGCGTTGATCATGGCCCCGCGCGTGGCCTGGGGCTTCAGGATCGTGCCGAGGATCTGATTGCGGAACGAGCTGTCGGACTGGGCCTGGCGCCGGACAAGGGAGGCACCGAAGTAGTCCGCCGCGATCAGGTCGAGAAAGCCGTCCGTCGCCGTTGCAATACGGGCCTGGAGCTTGGCGTAGGCGTAGAGCGAATAGGCGAAGCTCAGGGCCCAGGCCACGCCCTGGATCAGGCTGTCGAGCAGCGGCGTTTCCGGGGCCGCAACCGTCTCGCCCTGGCCGAACCACTGCGGCGAGTTCAGGATCGACTTGATCCTGGTGAAGATGTCGTTCTGATCGCCCGTCACGTCAGGCCACCGTGCAGACGACTGTCCCGCACTTCACCACGTGCTTTGCGTCCGCCGAGATGTCCGACGTGCCGCTGTTGATCGTGACGGCGGTCACGTTCGTCACCCCCGGGGAGGTGTCGTAGGCGATCTGCGGGATGCGGCTGAACGGCAGCGAGTTGCCGAGCCCCAGCGTGTTGATGAACGCCTGGATGGCGGCCACGACCGCGGCCTGGACCGTGGAAGAGGTGTAGCCCGAGGCGACCGTGATGGTCAGGGCGACGTTGGCAGTGGTCACCTCCGGCCCGTTGACTTCGAAGGTGGACGTCAGCGGCCGGTCGGCGTCGACGACGTTGCTCACGCTGGCCAGGAAGCCCGAGGAGGGCGAGCCTGTGCCGTCATCGACCACGACCGAGAAGTGGCCCGCCTGACTGGAGCCGGAGTAGGTCGTGTTCTCGGTGATCGAGTAGGAGACGCCGGCCTGAAGCTCGAGGATCGCGGCCCCGATGGCCGTCAGCGTCGATTTCGGCAGGGACTGGAGGAACACCAGGAAGCGGGCGCGAAGCTGCGCGTCCGTCTCGGCATCGGCCCCGCCTGAAAGCGGGCTGGCGTTGGTGACGATGTCGATCCCCGGGACCGAGCCCGAGATCAGGGTGATGAGCCCCGCAGCGGCGTTCCCGGCCGAGCCCGCGGTGACCGCCTGAACCGGAGCGGTGACACTGCCGACGCTGGAGGCCAGGGTATAGCCGCCGAGCGTGGCGTTGTAGGCCGGGTTGGTCGAGTCCTGGGTGACGATGAACTGTTGCGACCCGTCCGCGGTCTCGACGGTCGCGCGGAAAGGGACGATCCCCTGCCCCGTCGTTGAAAACCGGGTGAAGGTGACCGAGCCCGTCGCCAGTTCCGCCGGGTCCCGGGTCAGGCCGAAGTCCGCAACCCAGCTGTCGAGGTCCGAGCCCGAGGACGTAGAGGCCCGGGTGGTGGTCAGCAGTTGCAGGATCAGGCCCTGGAGCCAGGTGACCACCAGGCCCACCGACTCCACCACGGCCCGCAGGATCGCGCCGATGGAGAAGTCGATGAGGCCCGACGACCCGGACTGGATCGCGGCGACCTGGCCCTCGACAAGGTCGGTCTGCGTCTTCGTCGCCAGATTGCTCATTGGCTCACGCTGAAGGACAGGGTGGCCGGCTGGCGGGTCGGGAGGGCGATGTAGGAGATGTCCACCTGCACCCCGTCAGTGATCTGGAAGACGTTGATGTTCGGCGGCGGGGACTGCGCGACGGAGGCCTCCATCAGCATCTGGCCGCGGATCAGCGCCGTGGTCTTGGCGAGATCGAGGATCTTGCCGACGCTGGCCGGGACCCCGGCGCCGTAGTTGGCGTGCGTCAGATAGCTGCCGGGATTGGTCAGGAGCCGGCGCAGGACGCGCTGTTTGGAGCGGTCGGCGTTGGAGACCCGCGCAAGGTCGCCCGTGGCCGAAAGCTGGAGATCGCCGCCCCAGAGGTGGGCGACATCGGTGAGGTCCTGGAGGTTGGGCATGGCCTAGACCGGCGATCCCGTGTCGCTAGAGCCCGTCTGCACGCCGCTGTGCTTGTGGGTGTGCAGGCTGGTGCCGTCGCCGACCACGTCGGTCTGACCTGTGACGGTCCCCGTCGCGTTGAAGTTGCCGGTGTGGCTCCAGGCGCCCGCCGACGTGATGTTCCCGCCCGACATCGTCAGCGTCGCCCCTGCCCCGTCGCCCATGGTGATCTCAGGCGTGTTGGTGAGCTTGAAGAACGGTCCTGCCTGGTGGACGGACCACATCTCGCCGGACGGGACGCCCATCGGCTGGTCTTCGTCGGAGAAGATGAAGCCGAGGCAGACGCCGGACTCTACGTCCCCCTCGGGAAAGGCAATGACGGCTTGGTCGTTCTGCGAGGGGCCGTAGGCGGTCCCGAAGTTGTTGCCCGCCTGCATCGAGACCAGCGGCAACCAGCCGGTTTCCTGATCGTTCGGCTGGAGCGTGACCTTCACCGCCCCTTTCGAGGGGTCGTAGCTGGAGACTAGCCCCTCCTTCAGGAAAAGGACGCCGCCGCGGGCCAGGAGTGCCCGGAGCGAGGCTGCGTTGCCGAGGTGGCTCACAGCGCCACCGCCTGCGCGTTCTCGCTCTGCGGCGACTGGTTCTTGGCCTGGGCGCGCATGGTGTAGCCGCCATCCTTGGTGAGCGTTCGGCTGATCACGTCCGGGTAGTAGATCTGATCCGCCCCCGTGCCGGTGCCCTGCAGCTGGATCACGTCGGTCTTGGTCAGGAGGTTGTCGGCCGGGCCTTCCATGACGAGCTTGCGCTCATGCTTGGAGAGGTCGGCGAGGATTTGGTTCGCCCGGCTCTGGGCCTGTTCAGGATCAAGGTTCGGGATGGTGTAGACGTACTGCTGCGGGTTCGATCCGCCGCGCGAGGCCGTCCGTTCGAAGACCTTCTTCTGCTTGTGGTTCCAGCTTCGGACCGTGACCTTCAGCCCCTTGGCGATGGTCAGGGTGTGCGAGGTCTGGAGACGGACGAAGTTGCCCTTGGGCGTCTGACCGGCTTGGGGTCCGGTGTACTGCAGGACGTAGGGGTCCTGGCCGGGATCGGCCGCGGGTTGGAAGTAGAGCGTCGTCCCCTTCACGAAGGCGGTGAAGCCCACCTCTCGGGCCAGCCAGACGATCAGGTCCCACTCGGTTCTGTCGTCCTGCAGGCGGACCTTGTCGATCTCGTATAACTTCCCGGCGAAGCCGACGTCGGTCGGCTGCACCGCGGCGGTCAGCCCGTGTCCCGCGGCGATCTGTTGGACAATCGCCTCGGGCTTCATGTTCGCCCATTTTTTCGAGGTCTTGACGTCGATCATGTCGGCGGTGCGGTCCCGCCCAGTCACCGTCAGGGTCCCTGTTTCCCATTGGACGGAGATATCATCGACCTTGCCGAGGATCAGGCTGTCGAGGTCCGATGCCGCGACGTTGGTCGGGTCCGTCGGGAGGCCGGCGAACACCTCCACGTCGAGCTCGGTCTGGCTGTCGAACCAAGCGAGGCCGTTGGCCCGCGGCAGGCCGGAGATGGCCCAGGTGACGCGATAGGTGTCGGCGCGAAAGCCGCCGTTTTCCTCGACCTCGATTTCCTCGAGCCCGTCGATGCGGGTCCCGTTGACCTGGACAAGGGCCCGGGGCTGGCGGCTGACCGAGGTCGCCGGGAGGGTGTTCTTCATCAGTAGTTCGGCACGCCGTCAGTCGGCTGCGCAATCGGCGGGATGCGGATGGTCTGGGGCCCGGTGAGGACCGGATCGGTGAGCCCGTTGGCCTGCGCGATGGTCGTCCAGCCGGCTGGGGAGCCGTATTCGCTCGCCGCCAGGGTGTAGAGATCGCCGCCTGCAACAGGGATTTCGCTGCCCGACGCGCCGACCGCCGACACGTTGGTCTGGATGCGTCCCAGATAGCTGGTCAACTGGTTCAGTGGGTCGAGCGACGTCATGGCCTGGGCCGCCGCGACCAGCGCCGCCGCGTTCTGAGGGCCCGGGGCTCCAGGTTGGACGCCAGCGAAGCCCGGCAGGTCCGTGACGGCCGCCGTGGCGGTCCCGAGCAGGCTCGACACCTGGCCCTGCACGGCCGAGAGCGGCGTCAGCATGCTGGTGAGCTGCGCAGCCGAGGCCGATGCTATGGAAGTCACCGCAGTGACGCTGGAAACCGCGCTCTGGAACGTCCCGAAGAGGCCCGAGAGGGTCGGATCGTTCACCGTCGTGACCAGACCCGAGCAGGTGTCCATGTCGTCGGACACCATATCGTCGGTCGTTGGGTCGGATGCTCCGGCAGGCGGCGCTGAGAGGTCGGAAACAACCGCGCAGGTGATCTTGTAGGGGATGTAATTCCCCTTGCGGTACTCGGGCCGGAACGAGTGGACGATGACCGAGTAGCTCAGCTCGTCCCAACTGAGGGTCTGGGGCTGCCCCCCGATCCGCATCGCATCGAGGGCGCGGGCATCGTCCAGCGCGGTCTCGCCGAGAAAGACGCCGGACCATTCGAGGTCCGCATCGTCTCGGCCGGTGGCGTCGATGGTGCGCAAGTCGCCCAGGAGCTTGTGCGTGACGACCTTCTGCTCGCCGCCCCAGGGGATGCTGTCGGGGATCTGGAAGTCGACAAAGACGACCGATCCCAGGGTGAGCGTGGTGGAGTCCGGCATCAGGCGCTCTGATAGCCGGCGCCCACGGGCGTCAGGGCGAGGCTCGGATCAAAGCCGGAGGGGCCGGACGGCTGGCGGCTGAGATCGGCGACCTGATGCTGCGAAACCGTCCGGGCGATCTGGCGACCGTCGAGCATGGTCACGCTGGAAACCTGGATCACGCCGCCGTGGCCCGTGGCGATGTAGGGCGAGCCGTGGGTGTAGGCTGATTTCTTGACCGGGTTGCTGTTGCGGTACTGCTCTTCGAAGCCCGTTCCACTGCCGAAGATCGCCGCGCCGGCTTTCTTGTTCTGGTCCGCCTTCTGCTGGGGCGTGAGCTTTTGCCAGGCCTGGATATTCGTCCAGGCGGCGAACAGGCCCGCGGTGACGAGCGCGATACCAGCGGCGATGGCGATCCAGGGGACCGCAGCGAGCGCCTCGGGTCCGAGGAGGGCCATGGTGAGACGGTAGACGCCCTTCTCGGCCGCCATCGCGGCTGGACCGCTGAAGATGTCCACCCCCAACTTGATGGCGCCGAACAATCCCGCGAGGGAAGTCGCTGCTCCGACGACAAGGGATGTGGCCCCAAGTCCCGCGATGCCCAGGACGAGCGCGCTGAACGCGCCCGTGTTGGCTTGCGCCCAGTCCGAGAAGCCCTTCAGGAGGGGCAATACGGTCTCTAGCCCCTGGACCATAAGCGGAAGGACGACCTCGCCGGTCTGCTCCATCAGGTCGTGGAGCTTCTTCGTCAGTTGGACCTGCTTGCCCGCTATCGTGTTGGCGATGGCGTCGACGGCCGCGCCGATGCCTTGCTGCTTCTGCTGGGCGGCGATCGAACGAAGGATGACCGCAGCCTGGCGGTCGTAGAGCGAGAACTCCGCGCCGCCGGTCCGGCCGCCGATCAAGGCGTTCTCTCGGTCCCGCTGCGCCTGGTTAAAGCCGAGCTTGTCGTAAGCTGGCCGAAGCACCTTCTCATAGAAATCGAACTGACTCTGCGAGAACAGGTCGGCGTTCCGCAGCGGGTTGCCGGTGAACCGCTTGATGCCGCCCTGGGAGTTCCACTCAATCTTGGAGCCGTCCCAGACGCCCATCCTGACCAGCTCGTGGGCGACCTGATTCGGAAGCTTCACGAGGCCTTGCAGTCGGTTGTAATTGGTCATGTAGCCCGTACCGGCGCGCTGCCCCTTCAGCTCGCCGATGATGGGTTCCATCTCCGCGAAGAGGGCCTGGTCGGACATTCCTCGAGTGGCGACGCCGCCTGTCGCCATGAACTGGCGCAGTTGGGTCCAATTGACGTTGCCGCCGGAGCTTTGGATGGCCTTGAAGCCGATGTCGGCCAGCTGGTTGAACCGAGCCGCGCTCTGCAGCCCGCCCCGCATTTCGATGAAGCGGAGCATGTCCAGGTCCTGGCCCTGGCGTCGCGCCTGTTCGTCTTCGCTTAGCCCCTGGTTGATGAAGGCAAGCTTGGCGAGGACCGGGGCCGCCATCTTGGCGCCCGCGAGCTGCTCGCTCAGGGTCAGGGCCCCGCTTTCGCGGAAGACGCCCTGCGCCTCGTTGATCAGACGCATGTTGTCGACGTAGGACGAGCCGACGACGTTCATCGACTTGGCGAAGCGTTCGGCCTCCTTGTTGGCCGCGTCGCCCATGCCGAAGAGGCTGAACTTCGCCACTTCGGTCTGGAACTTCTTCGCCTCGTCCAGCGGTCCCTTGAACATCGACAAGATGCCGCCGCCGAGGAGCATGAGCCCCCCGCCGACCAGCATTGTCCGCCTGATGCCGTCCAGCCGCCGCTGCAACGCCACGGCGTCGGCGTTCACCGTCTTGAACTGCCGGGACATGCCCAGCAATCCAGAGGTGACGCCGTTGATCAGGCTGATCTTGACCGCAACGGAGTAGGCTTCAAACACGCTAGAGCGGGCCTTTCATTTCGCGTTCAGGTTCAGTGGTGCTAGGCTCGCCGCCCATGGCTGGACGCGGTGCAATGGAGCGGGAAATTCGGGAGCTTCACGGCTCCGACGTGGTTATCGAGACAGACGGCGACGTGCGCTCATCTCGATCTTCCTTTCGGCCCTACAGTCCCCCTCGCCTTCTCAGGAACTGGCCAGCTCCACTCAGGATGCTACTGGGCCTCCTGATCATCAGCGTTAGCCTGGTCGGGATCGTCCTCTTGATCCCCGTTCTGATCGGGGCGCTCGTTTTCCTGTTCTTCTGCCTGAAGGCCTTCGTTGGGCTCTTCATCCACCTCTAGGGCTCTGAACCTGCTGCTCGACGCTGCCTATTGGGCCGTGCGTCTCGCAGTCACCGCCCTGGCGCTCTGCATGATCGTCGGCGCGCTCGGCTTCTTCGGGCTGATCATTCAGTCCTTCGTGGAGAAGTCGTAGCCCAGCGCCGAATGGATCTGGTCGGCGCCGATCAAGCCGGACACGACCGCGGCCCCGACGAGCTTCTGGATCACTTCCTTGTTGCGGAAGGCTGCCGGCCCCAGCACTGGCCGCGCCGGCATCTTCGATGTGCCGAACTCGTGGAACGCCATCCGTTCATCGGCCGAGCCGATCTGCGCCTCCAGCCCCTCCACCTGGCGCTCAATGCTGTCACGCAACTCGCCAGTGCGCAGGAGGGGGTCGTTTTCGCTGAATCCGAGCCGGGCGCGCTCGTCCTTGGTGCTGTCGGCCAGCTCCGGCCATTCGGGGAAGCCGCCGGTCTCTGGCTGGTAGATCCCGATCTCGCTCTTGGCAGTGCGTTCAACCAGGGCCGCGACACGCTGCAGGCCCTGCTCGAGCGCCTCGCGCATTCCGATCTCGACCTCGATGAGGTGTTCGGCGAACTCGGCGAGGCTCCCGAAATGCTCGCTCACTTCCGCTCCTCAAACTCCATCCGGTCCCAGCTGAATTTCGCCCCGTTCAACTCCGAGACGACGATTGCCAGAGCCGTGCGCACCGTATCGTCAGCACCGAAGGCGACCTCTTCCGAGAAGCCGCCCTCCTTGACCAGGAAGACCGCCTCCCGGAACGGGGCTGACGTCACGAGTTTTTTAGGGCTTGCCTCGTGGCTTCCGGATCAGACGCGCCCCAGTTGGCGGAGACGCCCTTGAGCACCGCCTCCAGGCCCTCCTGATCCAGACGTTGGATCAGCGCCTCAATGCCGAGGTAGCTGGTCGGCGGAGCGATGGGGTCCCCGTCGATGGCTGCGACATAGGTCAGCGGCATGACCATCATGTAGAGGCGCTCGTTGGCCGCGCGCTCGGCGCCCATCGCCTCGACCAGGCGATACTGGGCCAGGATGCCGGGCTTCTGGAGCGTGATCTTGCGCCCTCGCTCATCGTCCACGACGACCGGCTTGACGGCGGCTCCGGTCAGTTCCTTTACCGCGCCAGGCCCGTCGTTGACTGTAACTCTCGGCATCAGGCCACCCGGGTCCGGGTCGAGGCCATCCAGCCGAGCGTGATCGCCACCGTGGAATCGGCCTTCCAGGAGCCGCCGTCTTCAAGTCGGACCGCGACATTGTCGAAGCGGTACTGCGAGATCGAGCCGTTTACCTCTCTCACAGTCTCTGTGATGGTGAGCTGCTCAAGGCCCAAGCTGGAGTAGAAATTGCTCTCCAGCGTCGCGAGGTAGTTGTCCAGCACCGAGTCGGAGCGGTCATAGACCATCGACCCTTCCCAGCCGTCCGGCAGATAGGCGTGCAGCGGAGGGCCGGATACCGGGCGCGACTTCAGGTCGACCGTGATCTGGCGAAACTTGAAATCGGTCATGTTGACCGGCTTCAGAAGCTGACCGCCGGGCCTGACCAGGGACAGGCTGACGTCGCGGCCGACGTTGAATAGGCCCACAGCGGCCATGGCTTAATCTCCTTGCGCTATGGGGTTCAGGACGCGAGCTGGCTGGAGACCGTGACGGTCTGGCCGGCTTCGACGTTGATGATGAACAGTCGTACGATCGGGCCGAGCTGGATCTTGCAGACCAGCACGAGGTAGCCCAGGGCCGCCAGGTTCGGCGGGTTCTGATCCGGCGGGAACGCGGCCGAATAGGGCTGCGTGCCCTGTGGATTGCTGATTACCGCCGGCTTCGCCTTCCAGAGCGAGTACAGGAACGCGTCTACCGCAGCCAACAAGTCGGTCTGAAGATCGACCGTATCGACTTGGCCGACGGCCTGCCCCGCCACGCCGGTCAACGAATATTCGAGGAACGGCACCATTCTCGAATAATTATCGCCATCAATGGCGTCGTTGCTGGAACTATTCTGCCCGAAGCGGGCAGAGAAGTAGTTGCCGCCCGGCGACGGGTTGGTGATCAGCTCCAGGCCCGCTTGGCCAAAAATAGACAGTTCGGCCTGGCCGTAAGTGGTATTTGTTTCGGTCTTCTGGGTGCTGATGATGCCGACCATAGAGTTGTTCAGCGACGACTGCTGCGGCCCGAGGCTTGCAAGTTTTCCAGCCTCGAAGCCCTGCGGCGAAACCAGCCGCTGAATGCCGCCATTGAAGGTGTCGAGCCAGTTGATCCAGTCGCCGACCATGACCTTGATGGAGGGATCGTCGATCCCGGCGGACGCCTTGTTCGAGGCGACAGTGGCCGGCGCGGTGTACTCCCCAGACGGCCCCACGACGATGCCGTAGTAGCCCTCTGATTTGCAGAACGCGTCGACCGTCGACCAGGTCGAGGACGTGTCGCAGTCCGCGGGGACCAGAATGCCGGGGCCGGTTCTGCGCAGGGCGTACATGCCCGTGCGCGTCACGCCGTCGGTTCCCAACAGGGTCGTCGCCGTGACGCCGGAGGCTCCGTCCGTACCGCCGGTGAGCTGATAACTCCCGTTGGTCGGCGCCACGCTGGCCGCCCCGGCGCTCGCGACTACAAAGTTCGACGGCCCACGCAGGCCGGAGATACCGTTGTTGATGGCTGCCGCAATGGCGAGCCAGAGCGCATTCCCCGAACCGAGGATGTTGTCGAAGACCTCGGGGACCATTCCAGGCCGCTGCACGACCGCCCTCGTGGAGTTCGCCGCCGAGCCCGCCGCGATGGTCACCGTATCGGCATTCGCGCCCGAGCCGGTGTACTTCGAGGTGACGGTGAGGCCGTTGGAGTAGGTGAAGTTGAAGGTCGCGCCCGTGCCCGAGCCCGACGTCGAGGTCTGGGCGACCGGGTTGGAGGGCTGAGAGGTCGGCTGGGTCTGCACCTGAACCGTCGCGACCGCGCTGGTGCTCAGCGTCAGCACCCTCAGCACCGCCCCGTTGCTCAGGGTGATCGTGTCGTTGACGGCATAGCCGGAACCGCCGCTCTGGACCGTCGGGACACCCTGTAGGCCCAGGACAACCGAGGCGGCGACATCCGTCCCGTCGGTGACGCGTACGCCGAGGAAGTTCACCGCGCCCTGCATGATCGCAATGGCCGCCGGCGTGCCCATGTCGTATTTGCGGGCCTGAACAGCGCCATACTGCGCGGCGTAGCTGGAGTTATTCGAGAAAGGGGCAAAGGCGTTCACCGGTCCCCACGTGGCCGTTCCCACGAGCGAGATCAGGTTGGTCTGAACGCCCTGGATCGCGGGCGTTTGGGGAGCCTGCGTCTGGACGTAGGCGTCCGGCACATTGGGGTTCGGGGCGACGTTGACTTGCGTCACGGGCGCGTCTCCTGGGGCTTAGGGGGGGATCAGCGCTTGGCGGGCGCGGCGTCGGCCTTGTCGTCAGCCTCGGGCTCTGCGCCCTTGGCCAGCTGGGCCGGCGGATCGGGGACGAGCACCGGCACGACATGGTGGCGATGGGTCGCGAGGAAGCTTTCGACCAGCTTCGGGTCTTCGATCCTTGCGCCCTTGGCGTAGTCGCCAAAGGCCTGGGTCACCACGAGCACGCGGGCCATGGTTGGTCTCCGGATTGTGAGGGATGCGCGGCGGGCGCGGTCAGGCGTAGGAGGTCGCGAGCGGGTCGCTGAACTGGTCTTCCAGGTTCGTCTCGACCACCACGATCTGGGTGTCGGTCTCGGTCTGGGTGGTCGCGTACTCGACCGTGTAGAAGAGGTCGCGGCGGTAGAGCAGTTCCTTCTCCGGCGCGTCGTTCGAAAGGGTGTGCGAGTAGATCAAGCGGCCCATCGAGCCGTCAGCCAGGGTGATCCAGTCGGTGGCGCCCATGACCGCATCGACCGCCGCAACGGCTGCATCCCTGCTCGCCGGTGACGGACACCAGAAGACGATCTGGTACTGCTTCTCCTGGCGCTTGACCTCGCGGATCGATGTCGCCGTGACACCAACCCTCGAGGCCCCCGGAACGGCCGGGCTCGGGAGCGTGATCACCGCCCCGCTGAGCGTGGCTGCGGGCCAATCGGCCTGGATCAGGGCCAGGAGCGCTGCAGCGATCTGAGCCGGCGTCTGGCCCGATGCAGCGGTCACGACATAGGGCTTGCCGGAGACGAAGACAGCGAGGTTCTGGGCGAAGTAGGGACTTGGAGCCGCACCTCCGACAGTCACCGTCGAGCCTGAGGACGAGAGCGTGTAGGTCGCGGACGGGATCGAGGGCTGCGACCAGGTCCTGGGGTAGCGGGTGGTCTTCCGCTCCACGTTCGGGCGCGGGTAGACCGAGACGTTGAACACCTCTCCCCTCAGGTCCGCATCCAGCGCCTTGGCGTCCGGCCAGCCGCGGTAGATCCTCGCCGGCTGTCCGGTGACCGTCAGGGGCGGGTTGCCGCTCTGGCCGTTCGGGTAGAGCGCGCTCGACACCAGGGCGACCAGGGCGGTTTCGACATCGCTGCTGTCGGCCATCAGGTGATCGCCTGCTGTGCGAAGATGCGCCAGCCCAAGGGGGTCAGCTCAGTGGCCGAGACGATGTAGCGCCGATCCTGGTCATCGGTGATGACGTAGCCGGTGCGGACGTCGGTCTCAGGCCATGCCGGCATGAGGATCACGTAGAACGGGCTCGGCAGGTCCAGGGGCAGACCGACTTCCGCCGCGCGGCCACGAGCGTCAAAGAGCAGGCTCGCCGGCCAGCCCGCCATGACAGGCGTCTCGTTGGCCGGAGTCGTTCCCGAATAGGCGCTCTGGGCCCCGTAGGTCTTCGAGGGCCCTGGCGCTGAGATCGTCAGCACCCGGTTGCAGCGGACGCTGACGATCGGGAGCAGCGGTTGCTGCGAACAGATGAAGTAGGTGTCCGCCGCGCCGACCAGATAGTCCCCGACCTGGGTCTGCGACCCGTCGATCAGGGTGTTGAAAAAGGTGTCCTTGTGGGTCGGGCCCTTGCCGAAGTTGAAGGTCGAGGCCGCTGGGGTGAAGGAGGCGGTCAGCGTGGCCATCGGCGCCATGCCGATTGGGCCCAGCACGTCGGCCCCATTGCCGCCGCGGTACTGCTTGAACGAGAGCCCGACGTACTGAGCGGCCTTGGCGTAGCCGGCGTAGACCTTGGCTTGGATGCCGGCGGCGTCCATCAGGCGCGCAGCCCTGCGCTCGACACGGGGAAGCCCGAATAGATATCGAACCGAATGGCGATGGCTACAGCCTCTTCCGCCGAGGCGCCGGCGGACATCGCGCCGAGCGCCAGGCCCGCACCGGATCCCCATGCCCTGAACGGTTGACGGTCCAGTTCCTGCCAGCCGCCGCTGTCGTAGACCGTGATCTTGTCGTCCGCCTCGACGTGGATGACCGCGCCATCTCCGGTGGGCGGCCGTTCGCCTTGTTTTCCGTTCCTGAGCCACTCGATGAGCGGGAGGGCCTGACAGGCGGCCCCGAGACCCGCTGCAAGCGAGCCGTCGTGCAGGCCAAAGACCTTCTGGGCCGTGCCGGTGCGGAGATCGGCATTCGTCGCTTGGCTGTCTGCCGCGAGGACGCCATCCCGGTAGGCGACCGTGGTCACTTGTGGTTCCAGTGCTTCGCGTTCTCGGCGAAGACAGCTTCCTTGCGGACCCGCGCGCTCTTGGAGTGCTCGGCGTGCATCAGGGCTTTCGCGGGGATCTTCTGGCCGGGCTTCACACCCAGGGCCCTGTGCAGACGCCCCTTATGGCTGGGCTTGATCCGGATCGTCATGGGATCACCTCGCTACCAAGCTGCCCGCGAACACGCCGGCCAGGGCCGCAGCTACGCCGACCGCGATGGTCTTGAGCATTGTCGGGACCGTGCGCCGTGCGCCGATGCGAGCTCGCCCGGCGCCCAGCAGACCCAGGAGGGCTACCGTCAGTCCCAACGAGGCCCAGCGGGCTTCGGCGAGCGGCAGCACGACAAACGGGATGATCGGCAACCCGGCGGCGATGAAGTCGCTGGCGAGCATCCATCCGGCGCGCTCGAGCGGCCTTGCGCCCCCGATTCCGCCGTCCCGTTCGGTCTCCGCTTCAAGATAGGCGCCGCCCATCATCGAGACTGCCGCAGCGAAGGCGCCGGTGAGCCCTGCGACGAGGACCTGGCGTCTATCCTGCGTGATTGCCGCGACCCCGAAGACCAGCCCGAAAATCGAGACGGCCCCGTCTTCCATTCCGAAGACGACATCGCCGGCGCAGGCGCGCAGCGACGCGCGGAGCCCGGCCAGCACGGGCTATTTGTCCTTGTAGAGCCGCGGTGACTCGCCCTGGCTCTGAAGCGAGGGCCCCTTCATGTGGGCCGGGTTGATCAGTTGGCCGACCCTCAAGGGTCCGCGCGAGCCCGCGCCCATGCCCCGGCGCAGGCCGCCATTCGATTTGGCCATGACGGTCTCCTTTAGGCCCGTGCGATTTGGATGCCGCCGGAACCGAGCGTGGGTCCGGGCGGGATGCCGATGAACGCGCACATGCGCCGACGCCAGTCATCGAACAGGCGCTGACGGTCGCGCACCTCGTTCTGGTTGTGCTTCCAGACCGCCGCCTCGGCCGTGTCCAGGTTGGCTGAAGCGGCCGGGAGCGCGCTCTCCAGCGTGTAGAGGTTGGTCAGGTAGACCGTCGTCAACGTGGTCTCATTCTCCGGCGTGAGGTTGTTCAGCCGGTGATAGAGGGTCTGCCAGACGCCCGGAGACACAAAGCTGTAGGCGAAGTCGCGGGTATCATCCGCAGGCGTATCCGTAGTCAGCATCGGATAGCCCGCGAAGCGCCTCACGTCAGCGATCTGTTGGGCCGTGAGGGTCATGGCTTACGGCTGGGCGCCTTCCTCGACGCCCTCGACTTCTTCTTCGCCGCCAACGTCTTCGGGAGCGCCCTCAGCGGGCTCGCCCGCGTCCTCAGACGCCCTGCGACCGCCACGTCTGGCCCTCTCGGCCTTTGGCGGCTCGACCTCTTCTTCGCCGAGGACGGTCCAGCCCAGGCGCTCGTGTTCGGCGATGGCGTCCGAGTGGATGTGCAGGTCGGGAGAACCGGGCCTGCTGATCTTGATGAGCACCATCGGCTCTCTCCTGTCTTCGCGGAGCCGTCCGCTGGCGCGGGCGACTGCGGGAAGACAGGGAGGGGCGCACAACCCCTCCCTGCCCGATGCCACTGGAGGCCTAGCCGAGCAAAATCCCGGTGTGCTCCGGCTTGATGTTGGCCCAGCCATAGGCGAGGCCGACTTCGTAGCGGACCCGGCGATACTGCTTGTACATCGCGAACTCGAAGGCGATGCCCGAGCGCGGATCGACGATGGTGATCCGGTCCTCGGCCATGTCCCCCTCCTCCGGCAGCGCGATCTGGCGGGTGGCCAGGACGAGCGCCGAGCGGGCGAAGAACAGATTGCGGGTCGCAACGCCCACGACGGTGATCGCGGCGCTGGAGATGGTCGTCCGCAGGCCCGGCGCCGTGAGGGTCAGGGTTCCGGTCGTGGACGCACCGATCGTGCACGCGGCGGCGACGACATACTTGTTGGTGTCGCCCGCGAAGGTGACGACATCGCCGGCCAGAACCGCGACCGCGCCGCCCGACGGGGTCGTCAGGGTGACGGTCGTGGCCCCCGCGGAGGCGGAGCCGGTCACCGCGCCGGTCACCGAACCCACGACCACGGCTTCCTTGACGCCCGCCGATTCCCGGATGTTGAAGCCGGAAATCTCCAGCAGCGTGCCTTGGGCGCGCAGCTCGGTGGTGCCCGCTTCGTTGGCCTTGGTCAGCTGGGTCAGGCTGCGCATGCTGGCGCCGGCCGTGGTGTCGATGACCATCTGCATGTCCGACAGCGGGGCGCCGTTGTCGGAGAGGATCTTCCGGGCATTGGCCGGGTCGGACAGATTCGACGCGAAGGGGGTCGTTCCCGCCGTGCCGGTCGCGCGCGAGGTGGTGGAGTAGAGCGCGGCGACGTTGCCCTCGATCTCGTTGACCAGGGTCCGGATGGCCTGCTGAACCTGCTGCTGGCGCAGCTTGGCGTAGCCGCCGTTCGGGATCTGGTTGTTCAGGCCCATCTGGTCGTCGCCGGTCCAGCGGAACGGCACGATGCGGGACTTGGAGATCGTCACCACGTTGTTGGTGATGGTCTGATCGCCGTCATCGGGCGGCAGCTGGCCCGGAGTGGCGTCTTCCGCCGCCGCGGCCGGGGTGATCGGCACGCGGATGTTCTCGTTCAGCGCGGCGCGGTCGGCGCTCGACATCAGCGAGACGGCGGGGATGAAGCCGACCATTTCCCGCGACACGACGTCGACGGCTTCATAGAGGTCGGGCACGAGATTGGTGAGCGAGTTGGCCACGATAGGTCACTCCGATGGAGGTTGCGATTTCTGGTGGGTTTCGGTGAAGTCGGGCCATCCGGTCCCGCGACGCCCATCCCCATCCGAGGACCGGCCTTTGTCGGCGGCTTCGCCCCGTAGAGCGGGCGCCGCCGAGCCCGGTTGGTGTCAGTCGACGATCTGGCCGCCGCCCTTCACGTGTTCCATCTGCTTATCCGGCGGGAGGCGCTGGAAGGCGTCGCGGGTCAACTGCTTGGAGCCGCCGCCATTTCCGCCGCCCTGCGCGCCGCCGCCGCTGGCGCCGGAGCCCTTCAGGATGCTCTCCCGGTGCGGATAGTTCTCGATCAGAAGCTCGAGGGCCTCGTCAAAGCCGGCGACCTCGCCAGGCTTGGCGCGACTGAACATCTTGTTGCCGTCAGGGCCGTAGGCGACGATGGCGCCGTCCTCGATCTTGAAGGCCTTCCCGAAGGTGGCCTGGATCATGTCCGGGGGGACGGCGATCTTGTCGTCGATGAACTTGGAGCGGCTGAACGCGCCGCCGATCATTTCGGAATAGAGCTGGCCGGTCAGGGCCTTGTTCTGCGTCTGGGCCTCTTCGAGTTGGCGGCCCATCTCCTTCTGCGCCGCCGCGATCTGGTCCTCTGCGGCCTTCTTCGCGGCGAGCTTGATCTCCTCGACCTTGCCAGCGGTCACGAGCTGGCCCGCCTCCAGGTTGGCTACGGTCTCGATGGCCCTGCGTGCGGCGTCGGCGTCTTCGATGCCCTCGAACAGCTTGAGCTTGCTCTCGGCCGCCTCCTTGGCCTCGCGATGGCCCTGGGCTTCGCGGTTGAGGCGGGAGATCGTCGAGTTCGCGTGGGGCGCGTCGAACGGGATCTCCTTGCCGTCATCGTGGACATAGACGGGCTTGCCGTCCGACACGACGACGTGGCCGTCGTCATCGAGCTTCAACTTCATGGGTCATCCGACCTTTGGCTGTGGCCGATCCCGGCCTATTGCGCCCCTTGCGTTTCCTCGCGCAGGGCAGGACTCGGCGCCGCCGGCTTGGGCGGCGATTGGGCAAGGCGAAGCTTCTCGTCTTCCCAGTTGAGGTTCGCGCCGACCACGTCCATGCGCTGAAGTTGCTCGAACGTGGTCTGCGAAGAGAGATGGCCCGCCCCGGCTGCCCGAAGCAGCAGATCTCCGGACTTCTCAGTGAGGTTGGCGGAGCCGAAGTCCTTGTAGAGCTCGACCTTCGCGTTGATGGCCTCTCCGAGCCAGAGGCCCATCAGATTGATGCAGTTCGCCAGGCTCTCGTCGAAGTCCTCGGCGATGCGTTGCAGGATGCTGCGGTTGCCTTCATCGTCCGAACGGGTCGCCGTGGCGGTCTTCACCACCGGCTGCTGCACCAGGAGCTCGGCGCCTGACTGGCGCATCCGGTCTTCAAGATCGAGGATCGACTGCCGGCCAGCCTCGATCGCAGCGCCGGTGTGCTCGACGAAGCGGAGGTCGGCTTCCGCATCCTCGGCCACCGTGGCGCTGGAGGCGCCGATGGTGATGGTCTCGCCTGTCTTGAAGCCCTTGGCGAACAGGATTGGGACCCTGGCGACATGCAGGATCGTCTGTTGGTCGGAAGACGACTGCCAGTGCTCGACGTTCAGGAAGGCGAGGTCCAGCAGGGGCGGTGCGGCGATGCCGAACCCCTTGCGCACCCCGTAGAAGAACTGGAACGGGATCACGTCGATAGAGGTCTGGCCCTCCTCGTATTTGACCCATTCCTTCGACGAAGCCGCCTTGCGCCAAGTCTCCCAGGCGCCGGGGGTGAGCACCCGGACTTGCGGGCCCGTAACCTCGCCCCAGGGGCCGTCAGGCTCGCTGAACTCCTCGAGCAGCCGCAGCTGCGTCAGTGTCGCGCCCGCGGCGCTTCGCGTGGCCTTCCAGCCCAGGATGGTGTTGGCCGGATAGACCGTGAAATAGGGCCTGGCTCCAGCCTTCTTCTCGTCCGCGACAGTGCGGATTCCCGGGACCGAGGGCGCATCGACCAGAACGCCGGTCAGGCCGTATTGCATGGCCTGAAGCATCAGGTCGGCCGCGAACGGCTGCAGGTCGGTCCCGAGCATGTCGACGTCGCCGAACAGATCGCGGACCTTCGCCGGGATCGTGCCTTCGTCGATCATCATTGGACGGGCGAAGGGCTTGGTCGCCATGACCGTGGCGGTGCGCAAGAAGGCCGGGAACAGGGTCGCCGAACCCAGCCTCGCCTTGTAGCTGTCGTCGCTCTCCTTCGGCCACTTCGGCAGGAAGGTCTCGCCCGCGGCGCGCATGGCCGCGGTGCCCCCGAGCAGTGCATCGATCATCGGCCAGTTCCCGGCCATGGCGGCCACGGCTGGGGACTGATCGTCGACGCCGAACTGAGCCATCAGATCCGAAGCTCCGTCGTGCGGACGCTGCGCGGCTGCAAGAGCATGTTGAAGGCCCCGCTCGCTGCGTCGATCTGATCGTCGTGCTCGCCCATGGGGAAGAGCCCCACCTCGGCGAGGAAGGCCTCATTCCACGGAGCCGCGACCAACTTGACGTTCCCCGCCTCGGCCTGGGCCGCGAACGGCGCCGCCCTGACATCCTTTGGACCGGTCTCGCGCTCCGACTCGACCCGGTAGCCGGCGAGCTTGCGTGTCAGGTAGCTGATCTGCGCCTTGCCGGCCTGGCCGGGATCCTCGCTGAGCCCGATACGCAGGTTGGACCTGATCGCCGCATCCTGCTGAGCCGTGGCGACGAGCGCTCGCTCCACATCTGCAGGAGTTCCGCGAAGCCGGACCACGTCCTCGATGTAGAAGAGCCCCTCGCGATCGCGGGCCATCAGGAGGCCGACGGTCCAGTCCCCCTCCTTCGTTGCGGCCAGGTCCCATCTGCGCACCCGGACGCTTCCGACGGGGACAGCGGGCACGGCGTCGAACCAGTGCCGCTTGAACATGCCCCCTTCGCGGGGGGCCGGCCGTTGCTGATACTGCCCGGCCCAGGCGTAGGAGCCCATGTCCCGCTTGAGCTTCTCGATGGTCTCGCGGGGAAATCGGACCGGATCGAGCAGGTCGCCGACGGCCTCGCGCGGATCCTGCCAGCCGATGATCGTGGAGCAGCGCCGTTCCGGCTCGAACTCCATCGGGATCATGAGATGGACGTACTCCATCCCGAGCTGCTGGATCACGCCAGAGATGTCGCGTTCGTGCAGGCGCTGCATGATCACGACGATGGCCGACCGTTCCTGGTCGTTCAGGCGGTTGGTGGCGCCCTCCCGGAACTTGCGCGTGGTCGCCGTCCGCTCCGCCTCGCTCTCGGCCGTCTCGGTCGAGTGCGGATCGTCGATGATGAGCCGGTCGCCACGCTGGGAGGTCAGCGAGCCGAAGGCCACGCCCTCGCGGGTCCCTGTGGCGGAGTTGGCGAAGGAGGTCTCGCCGGTGCGGGTCAGCACCACCTCCGGCCAGAGCGACCGGTACCAGTCCGACAGGATCAGGTCCCGGGTCTTGCGGGTGTCGCGTTTGACCGGGCCATCGTTGAACGAGGTGGTCAGGTAGCGAAGCGACCGCAGGCCCCTTGGTCCCCATTCCCACGCCGGCCAGAGCACGCTGACGATCAGGGATTTTGACGAGCCCGGCGGCACGTTGGCCAGCAGCCGGTTGATCCGGCCCTCGGTCACCGCCTCGAGGTGCTCGCAGATCGCGTCGATGTGCCAGTTGTGGACGTAGCGGGCCGTGGGCTCGAGGATCGGCCAGGCCTCGCGGACGAAACCGGCGAGCCGTGAGCAGCGGGCGCGGATCGCGGCCGCGTCCCGCTCGACCAGCTCCCGGGCTGCCTCAGCCGCCCTCCGGGCCCTCTCCTCCCGCACCAGGCGCAGCATCTCCAGCGCCGGCGGCAACTGGGCCAAGGATGTGTTCGAGCTGAGCGAGCTGATCATCCGTGAGCTTTGTGGGATCGAAGACGCCGATGCCGCCGCTGTGCCTCATCTGCACCGCCTCGCCGTACTTCTTCGGCTGCCGCTTCCCGGCCGACCACTTCAGGCCATTGATGGCCGCGGTCGCCGCCGCGGGCTCGATGCTGCCGGCGGCCGCCTCTCGGGCGTAGTGCGCGATGTCATCGGCGTCGGAGTCCGCCGCCATCTCTCTCGCGCGCGCATATTGGTCGACGAACTGAGGATGATTTCCGCTCGCGAGCCACTTGAGGACCCCGGCGCGGGAAGGCATCGCCTCCTCTTCGCAGATCGCCCTGAGGCTCTCGCCCCCGGCGATCCGGTCGCAGATCGTGGCCGCGATGGCGGGATCGAACTCGCTGGGCCGGCCGCCCGGGTGCTTCGGCGCGGCGCTATTGTCCTCGCTCACGCCGGTCTCCTCGGATCAACCATACAAGCCCAGATCCTCGCGGGTGTCCGCCTTGGTCGCCCATGTATCTCGGTGTATACCGATGTGTATGGGAACCGAGACGAAGCCGTTCAACATCAAGCTGACCGAAGACGAGCGGACGAGGCTGGAAGAGCACCGCGTTGCGCTCGGCCTACGCTCTCATGCCGATGTCATCCGACACTGGATCGCGGGGCCGCTGACGGGCGTCGCCGTCGCTATCGGGCCTGCGCTCGACGAGATTGCCGCGAACATGGAGCCGGCCGCGAGGCGCCGCGTCTACCCAGATGAGGCTTCCCCGACGGGTGCCCGGTTGGAGTCGGACGCTGAGCTTCGCGCTCGCCTGCAAGTCGGGCCGACGCCGTCAACCCCAGGATCGAGGCTGAAGAAGCGATGAGCGACGATCGTTGGCCCGTGTGCGCGCAATGTGGCGGCCGGCATGCCGAGCTGAGGCCTGGGCTATGCGCCAATCCCGGAGGGCCGCTCGACCGCCGACGCTTCAAGTCTGACGAAGAGGCCCTGGCGGCATCGCGCGCGGCGTGGCGGCGTCTGGGCGAGGAACCGCCGTTCTGAGGGTTCGCGCTCTTACGGACGAGGCTCGCAGGGATACCAAGCTGGGGTGCCGAGCGTTCCGGAGCGCGATTGGGTGGCCGCCCCCAGCGCCGTCGCGCAGACCACGAGGATCGTAGCCCATCGGGCGCCAGGGGCGATGAAATTCGGTGGGCACATCTCGCCCAGCCTTTGCTGAGCGTGACGGCG
>FTJU01002900.1_pt1 | contig 54860 bp, 61 predicted proteins | sample 1658961 | NCBI WGS metagenome assembly FTJU01 (sample SAMEA3914878, study PRJEB12502) | metagenome | biome: forest; material: soil | place: USA | collected 2012-03-12 | depth 0.3 m | reverse complement strand
AATCCATTTACTGCCAGCGTCACGCCTGCCGTATTCGCAGCCGTCGTGCGCACCACCACAACCAGATCGTCGGTGTAGGCGGTCGGCGCAGGATTGATCGATGCTGTCAGTGCATTAGCCGTGCCGCCTGCTGCACCCGCGTAGTTGAAGCCGTTCGCCTGCACCTGTCCGGCTTGCGCTGCCATCGCCGCAGTGGTTGCGGCGGCGACAAGAAACGTTCGAGCGCTGTTGCCTGCGTACGCTTGCAGCGCGGCAGGCGTGACCGTAAGCGATGACGACGGCGAATTGCTATTGACGTCGGCGGCTTGCGCTGCAATCGAGAGGATCGGTTGCCAGTTACTGTCAGCACCCGGAACAGACGTGTTGTTATCGACAACACTAACGTACGTCGCGAACGTCACGCCCGGCGACGTCGCCGAATAACGAACCTGCGCATACTTCGGATACGGCAGGGCTACCCCGTTGTTGTTCGCGGGCGTGATCCACTCAGGAATACCAACGCGTTGCAGCGCTGCGAGTGCGTTGGTAATGACGTACATCAGATAGTTCGTGGACGCGCGATCAATCGGCTTCGCGTTTGAATCCGTGTCTTGATCAAGTGCGTAGTCCGGCCCCCAACCTTGTTGAAACGTGACCGATCCGCCCGGATCGGTTGCAATCGGAAACGACGTCTGATCGCCGAGCGCAGCAAACGGCGTAGTAAAAAAGAATTGATCCATGTATCAGGCTCCAAAAGTGCCGTTGTTGAAATTCTTGTTGTATGGTCCGAAACCGAACGTTGCACGCGTCGAGATAACGAACCGTACACCAACCGCAGCCGGACGCGGCATTACGTCAAAGTTGTTCAGTACGAACGACAATGCGCTATTAGGCTGGAATCCAAACACGTACGTTACGTACGTCATGTTCAGACCGTCCAGCACATATGCGCCGCCGTACGAACCAAGGATGCGCTTAAGCCCGGCGTTGATTGCAGTTACGCTAGGTAACGTCGTAAGCTTGAAATATCGTAGCAGAAGAAGAATTCTCTTCTGATCGGTCGTCAGGTTCGCAGCCTGCGACGTCAACGAACCGAAGTTGCCGTTATTGAAGTTCAGGTTGCCGTTCGACGTTTTGTTACCTGTGGCAAGCTTCGGATAGAAGATGTCGAGAACAGCAGTACTACCAGTTGCGCTGACGATATCGAACGCGTGCGCCAGCGCAGGGTTGCTAAATGTCAGGGTGATTGGCGTCCAAACTCCAGCCGTCAACGTGGGCCACGCCTGCGCCGTACCGTTGATATCGCTGCTGATCGCGCCCTGCGTGCCGCTAATCAACTTGACCTGAACTGTCAGCGTGGTCGTACCAGCAGGGATACCCGAAGCAACAGGCACCATCGAAACTTTCTTCGTGCCACTGCCTCCAGTCAGATCAACCTTGACGGCTTCCGTACCGGCGTTCGGGTCGGTCTGCCCCGCTGTGACGACTACACCCGTTGTAGGCGACCACGTACCGCGTTGATTCGCTGCGTCCGTCAATAGCAACGGAAGACCAAAGCCGAAGTTGGCCTTGGTTGTCGGCGGCAGTATAACGGTCGTCGGTACACCCAGAATGATCGCCCATACTGCAAGGCCGAATTCATTAGCCGTGCGAATGTCGAAGACGTCAGTAACCCAATCTTCGAAGAACGTTGATACGTTTTCGTCATACCACGTCTGTTTCGCCTGCAACAATGCGGTCAGGTTCGTTGCCGTGTTGTCTTGCCACAGCAGCGCACGCAACAGGTTTATCGAATAGTCGAATTGTTGGATGCGATCAGGACTCACGGTGCCCCCGTCGTGATGATGATTACTTGCACCTGATTAGTTGTGATCGTTGCAATCTGATTCAACGCAATAGCAAGTTCGGTCGTTTGATAGACCGGTGACGAACCGGCGTAGGCGACTTCGAGCTTCGACACGAACGCGCCCGGTAGTTCGCTGTAGATCGCGCCGGACAGATCGAACGGCGAAACCTGCTGACCGACGACGAAGCCCGGATCGCCTGCAATGTTGCCGTTCGCGTAGTCAACGATAGCCTGTGGAACTGCGGTTGACAGATCAGCCGTGGACGTACCTTGCCGCATCGTAACGCGTACAAGAATGCCAACCTGAGTCGGACGGTCGAACAATACGTTGTATGTCTGACCGCTTGCCGGTTCGACAATGCTCACTTCCTGCGCACCGTTCCAGTTCGCGCCAATGGTCTTCGACTTCAGCAGCGCCGCCGCAATGTCCTGAGATGTGCCGCCGTTCACGCACGCCCAGACGCTGTTAGCAACCATCGCGATACCGTCAATGGTTTGCGGCGTGTTGGCGATGTTTTCGAGGAACGCGAACGACTGTACGCCCGCAACATCCGCGATAGCAGACGTGATCGCCTCAACAGTGGACAGACCTTGCAGCGCCAGCGTTTGCTTTCGCAGCGTACGCAACGAGTTATCCGATTGTTGCAGCAAGCCCATAACGCCAGCGTCTGCGTTATTGATCGTTTCCCAACCCAGAACCTGCGTTGCGATGGATAGATCGTTAATCGGACATTCGACGGGACCAGCGGTCAGACATTGAAAGTCCACTGTGCCATTACCGGACGAATCCAATTGCACGGCTGCAACGTTCGAGAAGAACAGACTGGACGTTGCGCCCTTCGCCTGCAACTGTCCCGCCTGAAAGATCGTATTGGGTTGACCAGTAATCGCAACCGTAGGTACCACGGTAAACGTCGCGGCTTCGCGTTCCAGACCGAGAAATGCGCAGATTGCATCAAGGAAGATGCCGCCCGCAAAGTTCGGGTTGATCATGTTCGCGAACTGCGCCAGCATCTGCGCGACGCGACTACGCGAAGTGACTTCTGCCGTGATCATCTTCCCTTGCGGCGTGTCGGCGGTCGTAACCAGATCAGCACCAAACACGGATTGCCACTCACCGTTTACCTGCTGCTGAATGTCCGATACGTCCGGGACAATGATGCCGGTTGACGTCACATATTCATACGGTGTACTCATACAACTCCCTGAACGGTTACAGTGTCATAGATGGTGGAAAGCTGCGCGCCATACTGAAGCGCCCCGTTCGATTGCGTGACAGCAAACGCCATAACGCCGGTCACACCCGCGACATTGCGCAGGACTTTGCGCGCAGCCGCTTCGAACGCGATAGGGTCGTACGTATCGAACGCAGTTGCCGCCATCGGCATACCACCCGTCATGTCGTACTGCATTTCACCTTTCTGCGCACGCATCGCGGTAGAACTATTTTGCGCGACAGCATCCACGCCCGATACCATCGCGAGATTGCCGGACGCATCACGGTAGATGTCCCGGCTTGCGTTGATCGCTACTGATTGAACCATGTGCAGCCCCTTTAGTTTGTTGGCCCGCCAGACGTACCCGAACCGGTCTGGACACCCGTATGTTTGTGCGTGCTGAACTTCACACCGCCGATTTCCGCATCCGGCATAACGACCGGCGCACCTGTGAACGTTGCCCCGGATGTACCGCCGCCCGTCTGATTAAGGCTTATAGCTGGTGCAGTGACCGTGAACAGCGACGGCGTTAGTTGCATGGACGACGCGCCCGACGTGGCGTTAATGGCGTCCGATGCAACTATGTTAACAGTCGGCGCAATTACCCGAATCGTCGCAGGGTCCAGCGCGATCTTTACCGAACCGTCGTACTTCTGAATAACCATACTGCTTGCGTCGTCGGCGGAATCGTAGGTGTACTGCTTGAACGCGTCCGGAACGAAGCGACCATCACTGAAGCGATGGATACGAAATGTGTTCGGCCCTGACTGTTGGAACGATTGCATGAACAGACTGATATCGCGATCACTCGCTTCGATCCAGCCCAGATCGCCAGCCTTCAACGGGAAGTTCACGCAATACCCGCCGCCACCCAACGCGAGAACGGGCACACTGGCGATGCTGGCGCGCTGGATAAGCACGCCATCCGTTCGCATCTGCTGGATAAGCGGGCGCACCGTGGCGATGTTCGATACGCGGTTATAGCTGATCACGATAGCGGGCAACTGGCCTTCCAGTTTCATCGCCTGCTTGCGGAACACGCCGCGCAGCGTCCCGCCCATAGTGGCGTCATCGGCTGGATTCTTCGACGGGATAACAGGTTGTGTCGTCATGATTGAGGAAGCGCCTGGCCAGTGTACAAGTCGAAGCGCGTCGTACCTTCAAGGATCGAGTAGAAAGGTACGTCACGCGAAGCGATGTTGAAACCGAGTTTATAAATCGTATATGTGCCGTTCAGCAGCGGGTTAATCTGGCTAGTTAGCGTGAACTGACCGCCGAGAATCACGTCCTGAGTAAGCAACGTCGTCACGCGTACGCCCCATTCTGTCGGTTCAGGTTGACCGATCATGCCAGTGTCGGCGCTAATGTTGCTACCAGTGTTCTTTAGCGGCTTACGCTTGTCTTTACATACAAGCGTCTTGTCGTCCGTATAGACGTCGAACGCGCCAAGTTCTGCGATGTGGTCTACCTCCTTCATGCGCGAACCGTTATAGCTGTAATTGCTGATCAGCTTATCGGTTGCTTCGAAGCGCGACGTCAGTCCCATGCCGTTCGCCGCGTTTGCGACGATCTGCGATAGTGGCGCGGTCAAGTTCTGCGCCTGCGCCATGATGTCGTACTTGTACCACTGGCCCATTTTCGATTGCACGTTCAGCGTGACGTCAGGCGGCTGTGACGGACGCGCGTCCGTGATGTCCCCTTCGTACAGCAGAAACAACCCCGTACTCTCACGCCCGGCGTACAACTGAACTGACTTGCGCCGCTGATCGAAGTTAAACGGCGTCAACTGCGTTGCAAGCTTGTTGCGAAGATCAGGTGATAGATTGCCGATCTGTAACGAAAGTTCGTTCTGCAAAGGGTTCATGTACTTTATGCCCTGCGCAGCAATGAACATATCGCGTGCAGACACAGGCGCATCGATCGTGCTTAACGTAACCTGTTCGTCGCCGACAAGAAACACCACCTTAAACAGCCGGTTGTCGAATGCGCCCATGTCACGCTCTCAGTGCGGCAAGTTCCGCGTTGCTCGCATACAGCAGGAAGTGCGTCGTGTCGAACGCTTCATAGTTAGGGTATTCGTCGTTCGGCGTATAGAACGAGAAGTTACCGCCCGCGCCTTCTAGATACGGATACGGGATCACAGGCGTATTCGGTTGACATTTGATGCCGTCAATGATGTCGTTCCCGTTCATAGTCACGCTGGCGTAAGTCTCGTTGCCGATGGTGCGCAGCGTGATCGAGTAAAGCTGTTGATCGAGCGTGATACTGAACGTCTGGTTCGGAATGTTTTGAAGCGCGATAAGTTGCATGATGTGCCTTTTTAACGGAAGCCCGTCGTAAGATCGAACAGCGCGCTGTTCGACGGCTGCGGCTGTTGCTCACCACGGCTGACCGTGCTTTGGTCCGTGGGCTGCGCAACATCAGTCTGTTGCAGCGCCTGATACTGCACCGTAACTAGTTGCACTTCGCGCAGACGCAACGACATTTGCAGCATGCCGAACATTTCCGGCGTTTCGTCGTGCGGCATCGTTTCGATAACCATGTTATCGAAGATATCCGCATTGGTCCGTACGCTCAGAAACGTCGAATCAAGAAACGCGTCGTAAATGTCCTGATACGTAGCGTCGAAGTTCGAAGTATCGATCAGCAGACCGAGTTCGATGACGACGGGCATGATCACCTTGAAGTCAGTTACCGGCGTGCCGTCTTCCAACGGGTGATCCATCAGTTTAGACGTCGGACCCACGTTGCATTTCATGATTTCTGCGCCAGTGAATAACTGTTCGCCGGTATCAGGGTCAACAACTGCAACGACGTCATACGTATAAGACGACGTGAACTGATTCAACGTGTCCGACGACGTGAAATCAAAACCCGGAACTGTACTCATGCGATCACCCCATCATCTTCCTGGTCGGTTGCGTTCTTAAGCTGCGTTTGCAGATGTCCGTGATACTCACGCGCAAGCGCTGCGCCGTCCGTCGCTTGCGTATGGATAGTCGAACCTGCAACCTGCACAGTCGTGTTACCTCGCGTGGTCGTTTGATTGGTGCTTGCAATCACGGCGCTGTTCGTCTGGTTGATCGTATTGTTGTTCGCAGTCGCGATGTTGTCTTGACCTGCTGCCACGGCTGCTGCAAGCTTTTCACGCCGCGCAATGTTCGCTTCTGCTGCGCCGGGTCGTTCGTAGTAGTTCGCGTGCGCTGCGGCTGCTTCTTCTGGCGTGGTTGTCGCTGCGATCTTCCGACCTGCTGCCTGTTCCTTGCCGTAACGCAATTCGTAGTTCATGAACTTAAGCTGTTCGTCTTCCGTCGATTGCGATATCGGATGACCGGCCCACTTTTCGAAGTCGGCTTTACGCGGGCCGAGCCATTGGGCCAGACCTTCGGCACCAATGCTATTCTTCGCCTTCGCGTTTCCGCTCGATTCCTGAAGCAGCGAACCCGCCATACCTGCCGCCTGCGCCGGACTCCAGCCCATTTTCTCTAGCTTCGCGGCGAGTTCCTTACCGCGTGCAGTCTCGCCAGCCGTGGCGGCTTTCGCGTTGCTATCGTCTTCCGTCTTGAAGGGGTTTTTACCGTGCATGATGTCCGTGAAGCCCTTTCCCAACGCCTTTGCGTCATCGATAGCGCCGCTGAAATGTTTCTTCAGATCGCCGAAGATGTCTTGTACATGATCGTTAAGGTTCTTAAGCGCAGCCGTTGGCCCCTTCGTGATGACGTCGCCCAGAAACTGCGCGATAGCAACCAGATACTCGATTGCATCACGCCCACTGACTAGAAGCAGCTTGAACATGTCAACAGCCGCAGTCAGTGCAGACTTGATGACTTGACCGAGCAACGGCCATTTTTTCGCGAGTTCGCCAAGTAGCGAATTTTGACCGTTCAGAAAGTGATACGCATCATCGGCAAACAATGCCAGAATCGCGACCAACGCGGCGACCAACGCCGGACCCGCGATGATAGGCGCTAGAAACGCCCACACGGCTGTTGCAGCCGATACGAAGGCCGGGACGACGGTATCAGCAACGACAAGCGCCAAGCCGCTGAAAAACGCGATGGTGAACGCCTTGTGTTCGCGCAGAAACATGACGGTATCTTCGATCTTCCGCAATAACCATGTCAGCGGCGGCAAGACAGCCGTAACGATTTCACGCCCGACCGTATCCATTACGATACCGAGTTCGTTCGTCTGGATTTTGAACGCCAGCGCGGCGTCTGCCTGTTCCTTCGTGACCGTACCAAGTTCCTTCGTGCGCGCGATCTGTTCATCGAACGCACGTCGACCTTGTGCAAGCAACGCGATGGTCCCTTGATCCAGACCGAGCCGCTTTCCGACGAACTGGCGTTGTACGTCATTCATCGCAGCGAACTTATCAGCCATAGGTGCAAGTACGGTGGTCGGGTCTTTTACGCCCGCGTGCATCTGCTGCGTAGACACGCCCATACTTCGCAGCATGAAACCATCCTGCGTCATGCCTCCCGGTACGCGCGCCATCTCGATCAACTTCGCCTGAAGACCGGCAAGCGACTGCGTTGCACCGTCTGCCGTACCACCCATGCTGATCACGGCATTCTGATAGCTGCTGAGTGCTTCCGTACTGATCGCCAGCGCTTGCGCCTGCTGACGTAGCTGTGTCGTATGTTCGACGCTATCCGTGACAAGTTTCTTCATCGCGCCAAGCGCAACGATACCGGCGACCGCCGCACCTGCGGACTTCGCCATGTCGAGAAACGCAAGTCCAATCTTCGATGCGGTCTTATCCAGACCCTGTAACGACTGTTCCAGTTTTTTACTGGCTTCGTCGCCTTCCTTCAAACCCTTCTTCACGCCGGACGTGTCGGCTTCGAACGCGAAGTAAAACGATTCGAGCAAACTAGGCATCATGCACCCCTTAGAAAAACGCCCGGTCTAAGCCGGGCGTCAAGTTACCGATTTTGCTGCGCACGCTGGCGGGCTTCTTCGGCGGCGAGTCGTTCGTTTGTGCGCTTAACTGCGATCACTTCCCACATGTTAAGCGCATCTTCCATATCATAAACGGTACTCAGTTCATGCAACGTCGCTAGTCTTTCTTCAACGATTGTTGCAATAAGTCCGTCAATGTTTGCGTGAGCAACACTTGCACCTTGTCTGCTGCCCCCTGGAGGAATTTCGACACGCCGCCTTTCGAGAAAAAATGACAGTTCTTTTCGAGCATTGCCATTTCCAGCTTCAGCAATGTTTCGAAGTCCGGGACATGGTTATCCACCATTCCCCGCGTGTTGAACATCAGCGGATCGCCGTCCTTACCCTTACCGGCGATACCAACATACTTCATCATCTTTAGCATGAGTTCTTCATTGCGCGGGTACTCGCCAAGCTTCGGCAACGCACTGATCGGATATTGCGTGATCACTTCGCGGGCAACGGTAGCGGGCAGGCGGCTAATGACATACGTGATGTCTTCGCCGTCCATGCTAGTGATGACTACTTCTTCAGGTTGAATGAGGGGCATGATATTTAGGTCTTCGACTGGAAGAAGAACACATACGGCTTCGACTTCAACCGTGCGCTCGATGCGATGCTGGACGTCGGCATGTAGTCGCCGCACGCGCCTTGTTCGAAGTCCGTCGTGCTGCCATCGCTACCATAAATCAAGTTGGCGTCAATGACGTCGTTGACGGGGCGCTTGCCGAGCGCTACGCGGTTCTGATCGAACAGCGTTTCGAGGTTCAAATCGTCATCGCTGGACGGAATCACGTTGATCGTCAGACCGATCGGTTGCGCCTTCGCCCAGGTGATCAGACGACCGTTCAGACCCATGGCCTTATCGCGGACCTGAATCGAAGGCGAATCCACCGGGTCAGCGTCGTCGGCAAATTCGCTGATCGTCAAACCGTCCGGAAACGTCACGCTGGCGAAAATCGTCAACTGCGAACCAAAGCCGGAAATATCCATTGCTTAATACTCCTATGATGTTGGACAAGGCGGCACGAAGCCGCCCGACCGGGTTTAGATCAGCGTGTGCGTACCGACGACCTTGCGAACCAGATCATCCTTCGAATAGATCAGGGTGTAGTTCGCCTGCCAGCGCGTCGTGCCACCGGGGCCGCTGTAGCTGCTGAGCGTCAGGTCATACCAGTACCCGATGTTCTGCACTTGCTGCCACGCGTTATCGTCGCCGGTTGCTTCCGTGATGAACAGAATTTGATCTTCGTTCAGCGGCTTGCCGACACTGATCGTTCCGTTGAATTTCGCGGCAGGGATAACATCCTTCGTCAGCTTGCCACGCAGCAGACCAAGCCCGGCAGTGTTAGCACCGACCTGCGCTTGATTCAACTGCAACGACATGAACGAACCCATGGCGTACTTCTTCAGCCAGACTTCGTTCGCGAAGACGTTCGAATCTACCGGGTCCGTCGCGATACCCATCATCACGCCGTCCTGATAAAACTCCAGGTCTTCGCCGTTCACCTGCGTCTGACCGTAGTAGTTGATTTGCAGGTTGTCGAGTGCGGTCGAGAGTGCGTCCGTCGTCACGGCGGGCGTCTGATTCGAGAACTCGTTGTACATGTACCCGCCCATACCGTTCCGCTGTGCCGGATCGGTTGCGGCATTGATAATCATGTCCTGCATATCGTGGTATTCGCTCGCCAGCGAATCCGGCGAATAGATACCGCACGTACCACCGATGCTTTGCAGTGCAGCGCCCCACGCGGCGTACGTCGTGTCATCCACTCCGACATGGAACTTCTGAAGCACGTTCAGCGTCTTGTTCCACGTTGCGAGCGCAACGGCATCCGACTGCGTGATACCCGTACCGCCTTCTGCCGTGAACAGGAAGCCCGCCATGTTGTTGTTTTGCGCGTAGCTGTTCGATGCCGTCGAAGCAGGCGAGACAATCGGCGATGCCGACACGAACTGCGGAAACTGCGTCGTGTCCCAACCGAGTGCAAGCGCAACGTCGGTAACACCACCGCCGACCGACTTGATCGAGATAGTTTCGTACGCGGTTTCGCTGCTGGATGCGGCGAACTCGAAACGACCCATAACGCTATCCCACGTCACGGTTGCCGTTTCGAGGTTCGCGTTTGCGTTCGCGTTCAGCGCCGTTTGCAGGATCGATGCAACCTGCGTAAGCGATACCGCCGTGCTGAAGTCGATCGCCGACACGTCCACTTCGACGCCGCCGAATAGGAACTTGATCACGCCCGCAGTGATTTCCTGAAGCGCGGTAAGCGTCGAGACGTTCGAAGCGCCGAAGATCATAGCGGGCGTCGCTTCGCGTTGCCAACGTCCGATCTGCAACGTCTGCGCCTGCCGCGTGAGTTTCGAGATGAACCCGAAGTACTTCACAGCGCGCAGATAGATTTCGGACTTATCGCCTGCCAGCGTCGCCAGATCGTCCAGGGTGCCCGGCGTGACGGTGTACAGACCGTCCACGCTGAAGACGTGATTGGGCGAAAAGATACGCCCGCCCATGTTCGCGCCCGCGACGGCGACCGCAGCCGCGACGCCGGACGTGATGTCAATATACTTCTGAAAACTGATCGGCATTTAGGGTTCTCCTTTAAACTCGATCCACGGTAACTACAAAATCGTAAATGGTCGGTGTCGTGCTTATTGCACTCCAACGATACTGAAACGTAATTTCGAAGAATGGCACGTTTTCGTTTTGATCCGAATCGTCTTCGATATAGTTTGAATCCATCTTCGCCACGCGCAGAAGGTAGACCCCCTGCGCCCCCAACAGCGTCATTGCCGCGTCATTCTGAAGTATGAACCGGGCAACGTTCAACACGTCGGCTTCGGTCATAGCGTCCGGCGTTTCAGGTGATTGCGGGACAAGCGCTTCAACATGGTAAGTAGACTCCATGCGTTGCGAATGTTCGAAGTTCATCACCTGATTAACCGAATCCCAAACATTGCGCCGCTTCGGAAAACCACGCGGCGTATTGCCTGAATGCGTAACAATGATAGCAGGGCCAGTTGGTGCGCCTTCCTGCCGTGGTTGGTTACCACGGATAGCAACGAGATTCGCAGGCAACGGACGAATGGTCGTGAAGCCCGCATAGGACGCGATACCGGCATCGAGCGCCGCTATCAACAACTGCAAGACGCCGACTTCATCCATTGTTCCTAGCTCCGGTTGCAGGACCAAGCCGCACGCAAATCGCGCTGGCCCAACCGTCTTGAATTTGCCACGGCGTATCGGACGGCAGTTGATAGCGCGATGACACGCCGGGAATAAGCGAACCGTCTACATTAACGGGCCATTCGATCACGTCGCCGCCGCTGTTGCGCTGGATTGAAACGAAGTCCAGATGCGGAACGTACCATGTGACATAGGACTTCTGGAAGTCCAATCCGATTTGCTGATAACGATCACGCGGTACCGGCTGCACTGACTGCTTCGCAAGCGTTACCGGCGCAGCGTACGTGGACAGATAGACACCGTTCGACTGACGCTGGCGCGGCAGGACTTCCGCGTAATAATTGACGTAGTTTTGCGATCCGATAACACGCAGCGCGATACCGAGAACGTTAGCGCCGGGGATTCTCATACGGGTTCCTTAGTGACAGTGAACGATAACGACGTTCGCATGTAGCCGGTAAAGTCCAGTGGGTCTGCACTGACGCCGGACAGATCGAGCGTTCCGGCCTTCTCTTCTTTCTGCATCTTTTCTCTCAGGTCCATGATGTCCCTATAACGCGTAACCTTGCCACCTTCCTTGATGAACTTACGGATGTAGACTGTAAGCGGCGATAGCTTCGGTTCGGTCAGTCGCGCCAGAGTGACTTCAACATCACCACGCGCAACGAGCGCCAGCCCATTTAGTGCGTCTGCGGTAGACATTGAACCCGCAACGATCTGCTTTGCGTAATACCGCATCTGCTGTGACCATTCGCCAGTCTTCGCCGCGATAGTCGGGCGTATGAAACTACGCGCCGGGATACCGCGTGACGGGGCACCAAATTCATGAATGCTCGCAACATACGCAGTGGGCGTGCCGTTCGGATACTTCGCGGTTGAGAACCAGCCAATGCGCACGCTGTAATCGTCCATGTCTTTAACGAATCGATTAAGCGCAAGCCGCGCAGGTGCCACCTTCCGAACGACACGCCCCATGATTAACGCCCCCTGAACCCGCCGCCGATCTTCCGGAAGCCGGACAGTTCAGGCATACCCCCGACAACGAAGCCGCCCGCAGACAACATGGACAGCAGCGCCAGCAACATACGACCGTACGGCGTCGAGTTAAGCCAGTAGTCCCATGACTCTCGAGACTCAGGCGGCTGCGTACTGATCGCAACCTTGTCGATAGTCGCCGACGTGATGATGACCGGCTCGCCTTCGCCGCTGTACATCAGTTGCGCCGAATACGCCAGATGCGCGGTCAACTGATTCAACGCCAGATCAAGCTGTGCGCCTTGCAGACCGCCGCAATAATCACTATCACCCAGATAAACCGTTGCGACGTTCCACCATGCCGTAACGGTTGCTTCTGAGTAATACGGGTTTGCTGCCAGATCAGGGAACAGCGCTTGCCACGCTGCGAAGTCGAAGGTATGCGTAGCCATGGTGTGTTACTTCCACTCAGCGTTTCGACGCGTGCTGACCTTGCGCCCCTTGCCTACTTCTGCGCCCTTCGTCGTCGGAATCGGCGTCGTGTTCGGGTCTTCGTTCATCCAGTCTTCCGGCGTCAACGGTGCCGAAGGATCGCGCTCCGACGAATGGTCAGCAACGGCGCGTTCGATATCGATCTGATCGCGGCGCACCGTGATGTAGCCGTGCTTGACATGTTCGCGGAACACATGCGACGTTTCGAGGAATTCGAGCGCACGCTCACTAACCGACGTCAGCTTGCCGTACGGCGTGTCAAGACGCTTGTCCATGCGATGCGCGCCGCCTTCAACGAAGACGTGCGCAACGATAATGTTGACTTGGCGTTTCTGACCGTTCGGACCTTCATCGATCTTCTTTTCGTAGACCGGGTAAAGCTGATCGTTCGTCAGCGACGAATACAGATGAACGGTCTTCGGACCAGCAAAAAGTTCTTCGCTACGGGTTTGATTACGCGACATGTTGTAGTTCTCCGCAAAAGTAAAAAGGCGTGCGGTTTGATCCGCACGCCTTCAATTGTACCGCGTCCTGCTCAGTGGCTATTTACGCGCCGGTCTGACGATACACCGCGTACGGGCGTTTGCAGATTGCGCCCGCCGTGGCGTTCGAGAAACCTTCCACGTAACCCTTGACCTTCTTTTCCACGCCGAGGGTGTACATCTTCGTCGGTACGACCTGAATGAACGTACGCTGATCGTCCGTACCCGAATCGGTCACGGTTTCCGCGTAGTAGTAGATCGCCGACGATCCGCCGTTCGCGTCGTTCAGTTCCGGGGCCGACTCGAACTTCACGTTGGGGTAGTTGTCTTCCATCCACTTGAAGACCGAATAGCCGAATTCCGTAGGTGTACCGAGATAGTTCTCGTAACCGTTCGGAATGACGATCAGGATCGGCGTCTTCTTCGACTTGATCCGACCGAGCGACTGTACTTGCAGCGCCGTAAGACCTTGCAGCAAGTCGGCGATGATTTCCAGCGTGGTCTTTTTCGACCACAGCGGCGACGCACTCGCACCATTGGCAACGGCCACGTATGCGGGAAGGTTCGGATCGTTCAGGAAACCGTACGTTTTGCCGGAACCGTCATTGTAGCCGTAGAACGCGACGCGGTTACGCTGCACTTCCAGCGCTTCGCCGCACATGATGCGCTTTTCGTCGGCGCTGCTGATCTGCACGCGGGCCGAACGTTGTTCTTCCAGCGGGGCGACTTGGAAGCCCATTTCGAAGCGCACAACGGTACGCTGGATGAATTCCGGGTTCCACGAAGCCAGCGTGATGTTGCCGCCGTCCGTGTACGGCTGCGCGGTACCCAGACCTTCGATACCGCGATAAACGACCTGTTCATCATCCCATGCGCCAGCCGTGATCAGGCCGAGAAGTTCGTCACCCTGGCGAATCGCCGTGACCGTGCGAACCAGACCCGGAAGCCAGTTTTGCAGGAACTGGAGAAGACCGGGGATCGTTGCGGGCGTCAGACCCGACAGCGGCGCAGGCGAGATGCCAACGTCGTTCGAGTCCATGGCGTACTGCAGCATCGCTGCAAGCTGGCGACCCTTAAGGCCGTTCAGGTGAATGCCGAATTGTTCGAGTGCGAGCGGATCGGCTGCGACGTCCATGCTGTCCATCGCAGCTTGGAAGTCGCCCCATTGCGCACGCGTAACCGACGAATGAATACGCGAAAGTTCCATCTATCTAACTCCTAAGTGTTGTGCGGTTGTACTACGCGTGCGGCGGCTTAGTCCGAACCAGCCGGGCCACCGGACAGCGGACCGGTCATGCTGATCGTACAAAGCCCGTTCGCGGTCGGCTGCGGCAGATCGTTAACGACTGCGCCGAGGATACGCGTGCAGCCAGCCGGGATTGCCGAACCGGGCGCGACCGATTGCAGCGTACCGTCAGCTTGCAGGAACACGACGTAATCACCGATACCCACGTTGGCGTTCGTCATCGCGACGACCAGCGCGTAATCTTCTTCCGTGAACTCTGCGAGCGAGTTGTTCGGAAGCGTGATCGTAGCGCCGAGCGGACCGCCCGAACCCGAACCATACGACGCGTATTGCTTCGGGTTGCTGAGAATACCGGCGAAGATGCCGGTACCGCCAGCCTGCACCGTACCGCCTGCGGCGGCTTGCGTGAACGCACGCCCCACAACGTTGTTTGCAGCCGAGGGGCTGTTGATCAGACCCGGCTTGGCGCGACGCGCACCATGCTTGCGGGATTCGCCGACCACGCCGAAGCCGTAGTCGAAACGTACGAGAGATTGCGGCATCTGTACTTCTCCTATGTATCGAAAGGTTTTACGACGGCAGGCTTACAGCGCGCCTTGCTTCGTGAACTGCGCGAACGCGGCGTTCGGCTTCGTGTCCTTGCCATCCTGCGCAACGGACAGACCGGCGAGCGTCAGCGCGCGACCTTGCGCGGGCGTGCGACCATGCATCCACGCTTTCACGGCGACGATTGCGGTTTCTTTCGCGCAGCCCAAACCGGCCTTCTCCGCGACGTACTCCGCCACCTGCTGTTCGCCCCAGTCGGCACCGTCCATAACGGCATCGAAGTTGCCGACGTGCGCCGAAGCTTCGCGCGCCAGGCGTTCACCTGCGCGGATATCGGCGATGATGTCTTTCGCGTCCTGCACCGGCTGCAAGCCCTTCATAGCTTGCGCAACGCCTGCGCGGATGCCCTTCTGGATTGCCTTCTGGATGTCGGATGCGTCCATTGCCGCCTGCCCGCCGGATCGGTTGTTTTCGAGCGCTTGTTTGCGCTTGTCGTCGTTGTCGTCGTCCAGCACGATATCGGCGTCCTCGTCGATATCTTCTTCTGCTTCGCCGGATGCGACCACGCCGATTTCGCCGATTGCCTGAATGACCGGCGCGGCTTTTTCAACGAGTTCCTGCAACTGCGCGAGTTCGCCAGCATCGGCGCGCTCGCCTTCCGGCTTGTCTTCTTCGTCGGCGACGAATTGCAGCAGCCCTGCCAGAATGTTGTGAATTTTTTTGATCTTCGGCGACGGCGTGACTGCAACCGTCTTACCTTGCGGCTTTGCCATAATCTGATACTCCTTAGAGTCAGTGATAAAAGTAAAATCTGCCGCGTCCATCACAGCGATATCGGGACCGCTGCGCCCGTCGTTAACAGACGCTAAATGATTCCCTCGCATGGTGCGCTGGATATAATCATACCGCACCCCTTCAAACACACCCGGCGCATACTCGAATCGACAACGATAACCAAGGGACAATTCGCGCTTCCCGTTATCGATCCGTCCTTCATGAGTCTTCGTCCAGATTTTCAGATTACCCTTCATCTGGCGGGCTTTACCGTCGTAGTAAATCTGTTCACCAATCACGCCTTCGATTGGCTTCGCTTCGACGGGCTTTGCACCTTCACCCAACATCACATGATCATCGATCCACGGAAGCAGTCGGAACGAACCGGATTCAGTGGCTTCGATGACTTCTTCTTCCGGTCGATAGACCATGTAGAACTTCGTCGGGTCCGGCGCACCCTTGATGTGCTTCCCCAGATACGGAAAGACACCCACGGCCATGATTGGGTTGTCCGTGATTTCCGTCCAGCCGTTAATGTCCTGTTCGCGTTCGTCCATCGCGACGCCATCCAGCAGCGCAGCGCCTACGACATTAGCCGTGGTTCGATGCAGGTTGCCCGGCATGCCGTCAGCCGCGAACCAACCGTACCCGCAGTGTTCGTGGTTCAGCGTGACCGGGAACACGTCGCATCGAGCCGCGTATGCACGAAGGTTCTCGTATTGACCGAGCGTACGCAACGGCATGAGGGGCGGGTATCCGGTTTCTTCCATCGTTTCGCGGCGTGCGGCTTCGTCCGGCGATTCACCTTCCTCGATACGACCGGCAGGCAGGCCCCACGAACCGTCAGGGCGGCACAGCAACAGCACACGCGATGACATGCGGTCGACAAACACGATACCTGCGGCGGCCACCTGATCTTCGCCGCCGTCCTTCGCCGTGTTCAATGCGATTGCCACGGCTTGATCGTGTGACTTACCTGCGCCTTCTTCCGTCTTGATGTTGCTGGCGATATCCGCCTGGCTGCTACCTTTCTTCAATGGCATCGTTAGTTCCTCGCTTTCGATAACTGCATCCGTACGCAACCCCGCAGTGGGATGACACGCCCGGTATGTCCGCTGTTAGCGGCTTGCGGTTCGTACAGTCAACCCGCGAACATTCTTCCCCGTTACGTCTGCCGCATGTCGTGCATGGCGGCTTTTGGTCTTTAGTCTTCGTTGTCATGATATCCGGCTGGCAACCTGAATACCGGGCGCATGGTGCAGCGGCAGAAAGGCAGTTGGCCCGGAATGCCTTTCTCGCCTGTTCGCTTATCGATAACAGGCAGATCGCTGAAGCTGTAGATGTTGCCGTTAAGTTCGTCGCGATGGTATTCGCGCGGATGGTTGGAGCCGCCGCCGTGAATCCATTCCCAGTCGTCCATACCGAGCGCTTGCATGCGCCCTTTGTTCAGCCCGTTAAACGCCTTGCGGGTTTGATCCATCGCGACATTCTGCGCCCAATTACGGATTTTAACGCCCCGTTCTTCGAGTGCCGGAATCAAGTCTTGCAGACCGTTACCCGTCTGGATGCTGCGCATCACGTCGCCTTGCATCTGTTCGAAGTACTTCGACGGGACACGCTTGATCAACGCGATGTTCTCTTTAACGCTGGCGTCAAGCATGTCGTGCAGTTCGCCGGTCAAAATCGAAGTATCGAGAGTCAAGCCGCCCGACAATTCTTTGAGCGATTCGCGAAGCTTTGCCGCGCTGTCTTTCTTCACATCATCGATAAATTCCCACGCTTCCGCACTGGCGATGGAGCCGAACGCCTTATCCCATTTCGCTTGAAGTGCGTTAAAAACCATCTGCACCTGATTCGCCGGGCTTGCGTCTGCAACCATGTCTTCCGGTAGATGTTCGTCAAGTGACGCGACGACCGCACGCAGCGTTTCGCGCGTCATCTTATCGATCATCTTCGTTAGACGCATGCCGTACCGCGTGGCGATGGTTTCGGCAACGTGCAGCGGTTGCCCCTTGACCTGCTGCACGTTGAACTGATCAACCCACGCTTTGCGCTTCTTAACGATTCGTACCTTGCGCGCGACCATGGTTAGTCATCCATCGGTACGCTTGCGTTGTCGTCTTCGTCATCGTCGCCGTTGGTTGCCGCCAGCAGCTTAGCCATTTCCGGCGTTTGCGTCTGTTCAATCACGCGCATCGGATTACCTTCGTCGTCCAGCGAAAGTTCTTCTTCCGGCGAGCGCTGCGCAGGCGTGATTGACGACATGCCCATGTCCGGATCGGTACGGATGATTTCGTTGACGTCCACGCCATCCACTGCGCCCATGTCGAACGCGAGTTTGTACGTCTGCATCTTTTTGAAGTTCGAGTCGGCACGTTCGGCTTCGGTCGGCGCATCGAGCGGGTTGAACTGCGCGCGCACGATAAGCTTCGCATCGCGGAACGCCGAACGTCCAAGGATTTGATGGTGACGTTCGATCAGCGGTTGCATGTCGTTCTGCTGCACACCTTCACATTCCGCGTTGTAGCTGGCTTCTTCATAGTCGCCGGTCGAGTTAAAGCCGGTCGGCACGGTACCCATAAGCTTCGTCGCGGGCGTACGCGCAATCGCCGATACAAGCTGAAACTGATTCATGATGACCTTATCCAGATCAGCCAGCGTCGTATCGATCTGCGTGATGTCTTCTTCCTGTTTATCGATAACGCGAACCTGCTGATTGTCGCGGGTGTACAACCACCATTCCATCGTTTGATCGAACTGCGCTTTGTTCGCCATCATCTTTTTGGCGTTACCCTTCAGGATGATTTGCCGCTTCGTCATCGCGAGCGCAGGCGCTTCGTTCGCCGTGCGTTCTGCCGCGTAGACGCGTTCCATGATCTGTTGTGGAAGTGGCACGCCGCCGTAGATGTATGTCGGCTTCAGGAAGTCCATTACGTCATCGTTAATGTACGTAATGAAGTGGCTGTGGTGAATCTTCTTCCCGTTGATCTGCCAGTAAAGCGGTTCATAGAAGCGCATGGACATTGGATTACCTGCGGCTTCCTTGTCGAGAAAGGGAGCCGTCCAGTACGGGTCAACCTGCCGGATGCCCATATACGAACCGGGCATAACGGCGTCGAGGTTGAACGGCTTTTCGTAGTAGTACGGATCGCGTGAACGCACGACGAACAGCGCCAGACGAATACCGAAAATGCGCCCCTTCCGGACGAACTGTACGCAGTTCTTATGCAGACCGTACGCCTTGTCGAGTCGTTCGATTGTCTTCGCGCGTTTCGGGTCCAGTTCGTTACCGTCGTCGCCGATGATCCTAAAACCCTTGCGCATCGCGTCGCGCGGCATCTGCGAACAGGCTTTGTTAACGAGCCAGTGTTGCGCGACGATAGCGCACATTTGCGACGGTACGAACGACTGCTGTGCGTACCACATTAGAATGCCGTCATCGATGTTCGGCGACGGCATTCCGTTCCCGCCGAACGTACCGAAGTCGATACCATCCATGACAGCGCCGCCGATAAATTCGTCTTCGAACTTCGGAAGCTTGGCGAGTGCCTGTTGACGGATACGCATCATGACACTGTGCGTATCGGGTGCTGGCGCACGCGGGGCGTTCTCGCCTGCGCCGAAGATACCGCCATCGAATGACGGTTCAACACGTTCAACGTCAGGCTGTGCGGTCGCGTCGAAGGAACGCGCCTCACCCCTGATACGGTCGAAGAATCCCATGGTTGCCCCATAAATGAAAAATCCCCTACATGATACCGCGTAGGGGATTCGGGGCTGGAACGACGCCGGGTCAGCGCTTAGCTAGCTGCTGATCGGGCGCGACCGGTAGACCGGGTATGAACTTGTCACGCGCGCCGTATTCGTTGGATTCCGGCATGGCGCGCGGCGACGGTTCGTAGAAGTCCAGAAGCATATCGAGCATCTTTTGTCCGCACTTCTCGAAAAGCCAGCCGACTGCATAGCGCGCCGCGTCGTCATCGCGCGTCTGTCCGGTAACTGCATCTTCGAAATGTTCGACGCGCGCCAGATACGCTGCATCTGCTTGCGCCTTGCGTGCGGTCAGCGCCTGAAGCGCTTCTTCGTCCTGCTTCGTCCAGTTCTTCATTTGATACGCTCCATAGGGATTTTCCACATGTTGCCCTTGCCATCCGTGACAAGGATTGATTTGTGATCGCCCGCCGTCGTCCAGCAGCCGGTTTGCAACGTCTTACCTTTCGGCGTTTCGACGTGCCACCACATGAACCCGGCGAGCGGGCACATCTGCGAGTTCAGAAACAGCCGGTTGCCGTCGTTCAACTGGATAAACCCCATGTCGTCCGACTGCTGACCAGGCTGCACGGTCTGCGCGTGTACCTGCATCGAGAACGTGAACAGTATCACGGCGGCAACGACGAACGCCCAAAGCGTCGCGAGAGTGATTTTCTGGCTCACGGTTTAATCCTCGTTGCAGATAAGCGACAGGTCTAGCATATGACCGCGAACCGGGAAGTGATACGGTGCGTCGTACGAATCGGACTTGTACGCGACCATGAACGTCATGTTGCGCACGTCGTCAAAATCGCAGTTATAGCGCGCTTGTCCGACGACCGTTACTTCATCGCCCGGCGTAACCCAAAGCGTCGAACCGGGTGATACGACCGAGTTACCCGATACAGCAAGACGGAATTTCTTACCTACCATGAATGCGGCGAGCTTCTGAGCGTTCATCGTGCACCCCTTCGGTTAGTTGGAACTGAAACCGATATTATCTTTTTCCGCGAAGGGGTGCAAGCGGTTTAGCCAAAAATACCGCTGCGTGACTCAGCAGGTGAGTACAGCATCATGACGGTATCGGCGTAGTTCGGCGATGACATCCCGTCCGGCGTCTTCTGGACGACGATCTTCGACGTCCCGGCAGACTTCTTATAGACCGGTTGGTGTAGTTCCATGCGCACCTTTTGCAGATCGGGCAAGGCGCTGGAGATGCTGATAATGTTTTCCGGATCGTACGTCAGATTCTCGACCACGGCGCGATACGTTTCCTCGAATCGCATCCGAAGGGACCAGTATTCTTGCGCCTTGCGGTTGTAGAAGAAGTCACCATTAAGCACGCCGCGATATGCGCCCGGCACCTGAGATTCCTTGTCGCGCACTTCGGACGACCCACGGAACGCCACGCCATCCACCTTCGGCAACGCGTTGCGCGCCGGTAGATCGTTGATCACTTCGTTAGCGCCACGCACGCCGACACCTAGACCGTCCGAATCGTACTGGAATTCCGATAGACCTAGTTCTATGCATCGATCCATAACGCGCAGAGTGCTGTTATGGATGTGCGACCCCTTGCCGGACCATTCCTCGATATGATCCAACAGGATGCCGTGACGCTTACCAAACGCGTTCATGTCGCGCCCTTCGTCGGCGACGTCCATTGCGCCGTGGCTGGCCCCGCTGATCTGGATACCAAGCTTAAGATGTGCGTCGATAGAAGCATCGATCCATTCGAGGGGGATCAACACGCCTTCCGCCGATGCGCTGTAGTCGATATCGATTTCCTGCGCAATCACCAACGCGTTAAATTTCGACTTCTGTTTCGCGTACCACGCGTCGTCTTTACGTGGGTCTTTCCGCCAGTGCATCGTTTTGACCTTGACGCGCCCGCTGTGACGCTTCTCAGCGAACGGGTTGTTCATGCCGTTTACGCTGCTGATATCGATACGGCAGTTCGTCGTTGCAGAAAGCGATGTTTCGACGGCTTCCGGACTGTCCAGGTGAGCCGCTTCGTCCACGAAGTACCATGCAGCACGCCCGCCACGCCCGATGTTCTTACCGCCTTCACCGCGAATGACGGACCCGGTATCTGGAATCATGATCCGCATATGCGACGAATGAACGTGGTTAAACGGCGTCCAGCCGCCGCGCAGTTCAGGTGGAATGTTGTTCAGGAAGAAGCGCACCTTGAAGAAGATGCAATCCGGATCGCCCGCCTTGTCAACTAGGTCTTCTTTACGTGACCCGAAGCCCGCGACGAAGCCGTTATGCGTGATACCCATTGCAGCGGACAAACTGGCGGCGCACCACGTCAAGCCCATGTCGCGTGACTTGTCGCTTAGTCCGTTTTCCTGAGTGCGCCACAGTTCGAGAATCCATCTCATCCAGCCCACCTGTTCAGGGAACGGAATAAACGGCATCGTGGCGGATCGTCCGACTTCAGGGGCGCGCGGATCGAACGTCCAGCCCCAATCCTGTACGAGCGCTACAGGGTCATCACGATAGTATTGTTTGACCGCATGGAGTAACCCGGCATCAGCGCGCAGCGCGGCCAACTTGTCGATACGCCACTGAATGACGGCGTTATAGTCCGGGTTGCGGTAGTCGATTGAATGGGGGTAAGGCATGGGGCGTTAGTGGAATGACTGAACGCCCCATGATATCAAGACATCATTTTTTGAGAATTCGATACTCGATCAGATAGCCCATGTGCCGCACTGGCTCGCACGCGCGCGCAGCAATCGAGATGTCTTCTTCAAGTACGAATACTTCGGACATCATCTTCGCCGGATTGTGCGTGACGCGATACCATTTCAATCCGGTTCGCTGCATCGCTTCGTCAATGTCGGCAGTCGTGCCACGCTGTGCCGCCTTGCGCACCCACATGCCGATAGCTTGCGCGGCTTCATCGCGCTTGATCTGCCCGATGTCCGGCGTTGCTGCACGAAGCGTATAGCCATCGCCCAATGGCACGTCGTTCCGAACACGTTTCATGACGTCATAGATCGACGGTTGCGGCGTAAGGATTCGCCAGTGGATAGGGATTCCACCAGCGTTCAAATCGCACCACGTTTGGATAGCAGCGCCGTGCAAGTCGTAATCGCGCTTCGTGATCGCAATCTTTACGCGGTGCGCAGGGTGTTTGAATTCGACTTCCCACTTATCGCGCAGGTTCAAGGTGCGCATAAAATCACCCAACGACGACACGCCCTTCGGTTCGCGCCCATACAGATACCAGACGGTCTTATCGAGCGTACCGACGTCGAAGAATACTGGTTTCTGAACCCGCGTGCTGTGCGTGCGTCGAACGTGCGAGTATGCATTTTCCCAACGTTCTTTTGCAGTCGGCAACGTCTTGAATAGGACCGGCATCGGGTTACGTGCCATCTCAACCGCAGCGTCTACATGCTTGCCGCGAACCTTACCACCAGCCGCATCAAGCATGCATCTGTCTAGCATTGCTTGAAAACGTTCGTGATTGTTAAACGTCTTGCCGTCTTCGTCTTGCATGCGCTCAGTAACGAGCATTCGCATTCCGTTCGCACGCTGGCGGTTGTACGCGATCAACATTGCACGCGCGACGTCCGACTTGATGTAATTGCGCATCTCGCCCGCGTTCGGCGTGCAGATCGTGCCGTTACGAACGTCGATACGGTGCGCCATGATCCACTGCGCGGCGGTCTGCGCATCGCCCATGGTAAGCGCGGTATCCAGCAAGTCCTCTTCGCGCTTCGTGAAGTGGTACCCGCCGACCATACGAACGGCTTGGTACTGAGCTTCCATCTGTTCACCCTTGATCATCGCGCTTTCCTCACTTCGCCAAGCATGCGGGTGTTGCGCATCGCAAGCGGTTGCAACGGAATCGATTCGACGCTGACGATAAACCCCTGTTCGTGCGCCTTCGCCAGCAGCGTGTTCAACTGCGCGGCGATCTGGTTAATGTTGTCGTGTTCGGCAGTCCCCAAGGCGACCCCCTGAAGATCGATAGTTACGCGTGGTTGCATGATTCGCTCCATGGTTGGTAATACAGAAAAGATAATATCCGAAAGCAAAACGGGGCGCAACGTTGCGCCCCGTTCGTCAGTGTCCCGACCTACGCGTTACGCAGCGGGTGTGGTGCCACCGGTAACGTTTCCCGCTTCACTACCAGTGGTAGCGCTTTCGGCATCGAGGATTGCCGCATCCGTAGCAGCGGCGTTCGACTCCCCCGGCGTGTGTTCGAACGCTTCTTCGACGTGGGTGATCGCCGACGACAGCCAGTTTTTGACGTCTGCGTAGCCAGCTTCGATCAGCGATTCGACGCGTGCGATCAGCGATTCCTTCGTGGGTTCGACGGGTTCAGCGGGCGCGGCGGCTGCGCCGTCTGCCGGATCGGACATGTACGAAACGCCGATGGCCAGCGCGGGTACGAGGGTGGACAGAAGGGACTTACGCATTTCAGGCTCCTTACAGGGTTGGTTAGACAGCGAACACAGCATAGCACGATCCTGCACTACATACCATATGAAGATAATATCGCGAAGAATCAGGTACTTGCAAAAAAGATAATATCTACTAAGCTTAAACCGTGCCGACTCCCCGGCGCTTTGACCCACGAGGAACCCATCATGAACAAGACGCATCTGCGTACGTATGCAAACCACATCCGTAGCGCTCGCCTGAACCGTGCTGAAGCCCTCCAGATCGAACTGGCTGTAATGTTCGCCGTGATCGTTGAATCGAACGGTAACAAGCGGCTGGCGCGCGAAGCCATCTACGATGTGTACAACACTAGCGGATCGTACCAATGTTCGCAGCCTACTGACCGCGACTGGAAGTCTGTTGGGCGTGCGATCACAGCCGGGCTGGCGCTGTACGACATGCTGAGCCAGGCGGAAGACATCACGCAGTGGGCCGCAGGCATGAAGCATGGCGAGCAACTGGCTGCATACGCCGAACACATCGCGCCGTTGAAACTCGCGACGATCAACGAAGTGTTGAGTGTTTGCGGGAAGGTGAAGCCGCCTAAGCAGCGCGGGCCGCGCCCTGCGCCGGAAGGTGCGAAGGTGATCGATACGCAACACTGTCACGTAGTCATCCCGCCCGATGCGCACGCCGACGAAGTAATGACGATCATTAACCAGCTAATGGCGTACTGCAACACCCTGCTGGACGTCGGGAAGTCGCAGCGCAAGGCGGCATAAAGGAGAACGCCCCGCAAGGTGCAAGCACAGTGCGGGGCGAAACACGGCAATTGACGCACAAAACGAGGGGACGCCAAACCGTTAAGGCAATCTTAACACACCCGGTTCACCCCTCCCGACGATCAGATATTCCAGGCGGATGCCTACGCGCAGATGCAACGATTCGATCTGTTCGAAGTTCGCACATGTGCGCCCGTTTTCCCACTGACTCACACAGTCGCGCTGACATCCGATAGCTTCGGCTAATTCCTTCTGCGTACAGCCGAGCAAAAAGCGAATGTGGCGGATACGCTTACCGAACGTCATAGCTCACCTGCGATGTTGTACAGCGCGCGTTGATACAGTTCGAAGTGCAGCGACACGCGGGGGAACTCCAGCGCCTTGCCTGCCGCGTCGAGTTCCCAATCGTACGTGTAGTTCGAGATAGACAGCTTCAGATCGCGGATCAACTGGCGACGGTAGACCGAATCCGGCTGTTCGCGAATACGGCGAATCGCTTCCTGCATACGCGTCGTGATGGTGTTCTCGAACAGTTCGCCGGTCGCGCGGTCTTCGTTGGGTTTCACGTCCAGCAAGCCCATGTGAATCCGGATGATGCGGGCGAACGTCTGCGCATGCAAATACTTCGGTTGGTGTTCGGCTTGCATCGCGAGTTCAGATGCAAGCGCTTCGACGTTGACAGATTCCATGTTTCACCACCTGTAAGTAACCATGAGGGTTTGAATATCATCCCACAGCGGCGGCGTGTTGCCTTCGTTGCGCGACGTGAAATAATATCGATAAGACAACGTGAAGTTACCGCGTGAGATGTCGGCACCCACGGCAGGCGCTACGCTGATACCGTGCGCCGACTCCAGATGAACGGGAAGCGGCGTAGGATCGCCGAAGTTACCCGACCAACCCGACACGTTTTCCGTCCACGTCTTGCGGTACGCGAGAACGCCGCCAGCTACGCCGAACTTCCAGCCATTGTGCGCGTAATACGGTTCGAGCATCAGCGACACGCCAAACGCATGGCCGGAACCGTAATAGGACTCAGTGATTGCGCCGGGGGTAACGGTCTTCGTGCTGACGTTGTAATCCGCATCGCTGATCGTGCATTGGCAGGATGCGGACACGCTGCCAAAGTAGTTCGCGTCGGCGTGCCAGTCGATACCCCACGAACGGCGTTCGATGATCGGACCCGTCAAACCGAGCATCAGAGCGGGTGCTTTGCTGACAACGTGGTTATCAAGCGCACCATCCTGAAACCACTTGCCATCGGTCAAGGTGTAATCGGTTGCGCCAATACCCGCTTCGATCTGGAAGAACGATTCCGCATGGGCTGCGGACATTGCGAGTGCTGCGAGTGCTGCGACGACGGTCTTCTTCATTGCTTGGTTTCTCCGTACGAAAAATGTTTGTGAAACAGATAATATCTTTTCGTACGGAGAATGCAAGCGTTATCTGGGATTCCCTTTTACGTACTGTTGCAGTGCCTTGTAGTGCGGATGGTCGGCAAGCCCGATGTTACATACGTCGGCGTCCTGCATGACATCCTCGCTAATCGTCACCTTCACAGCGTGAACATAGCCGGGGAAACGCTCAGTGTCGAACGCCACGCCGTACGTATTGCGTTCGTTCAGTCGGACGCGCAGTCGTTCGTATTCGTTCCACAAGCGCCGAAAGCGTTGTTGCGTCAGCGACACTTCGCCGCCTTCACATTCGTTCGCCTTGATCACTTCTAGCGGTTCGTCACTTACATTCTTCAGGTACAGATGCATCATTTGCTCAAACCCCTTTCCAGTCGTTCAGATTTAGCGCGCATAGCAGTCTTGTACGCGTTCTCAGTGGGCCAGCCTTCCACCATGTATCGATCCAGCGCGGCGTTCAATGCGTCGCGAAACTGCGCCAAACTTTGCGACTCGATGCGCGGACAATGCAACGCATCACCCAATGCAACGAGTGCGTACGCTTCGTTCGTCTTCTGTATTGCACTACGCAGCACATCGGCGGCGATTGCGCCATCCTGCACGAAACCCGCGAAGTTACGCAGGTTCGCTTCGTACGTTGGCGTGCGCCGCGCCTGTTTTAAAAAATCCGATGTCACGCCCGGATCGGTTTTGGCTCGATAGGCACTGCGATACGCGCGCATCTTTTCCGGGTTGTCTTTCCGATACTCGCGCTGCTTCTCGCGTGTGCATGCAATACACGCACCGGTAAGCGTCAGACGTTCGGAAAGATGACCGTTTTTACATGGCTCGCCGGAACTGTAACTAGACAGCCCGGCGTCGAATGCTTCACGACGTTTCATGATTACCCCTTGTGAAAATCATACTTTATCACCATTCCCGTTCATCCACTTCATGTATTGCTCTTGCGCCTGTTCCGGCGTCAACGGTGTCACAACTGGCGGCGCATTGACTGCCGATCCATCGGGATTTTGCAGAACCACGGTCTGCTTGAAGCCGCCCAACATCTGCCCCGCCTTCGTGAGTGCGTCCGACTGATTGCGGAAACGGATTTCCATCGATCCGTCCTTCGCGATCTTCACACGCTCGATCAATCTGCGCTGATCCGCCGTCAGTTTCGTCGTGTCGGCGATGAACAGGTCCGGTTGACCCTCACCCCGGCATTCCGGACATGAAGGCGACGGCGGCGCGTTGAAGGCGAACCCGAAGCCGCCCGCATCAGACGGAATGGCCAGGGCGGGTAGCGGCGGGCGCATGCGCTTACGCGCGATGTTCTGTGCTTCGGTATCAGTAACAGCCGTATTGAACTCTGCCGCATCCTTCCACTGATATTGGTGATTCACACCATGACAGTAACGACAGCACAGCCGCCGATGCTGGATGATGTCGCCGGGGTCAGCGAAAGCAATCCGTAAGAATTCGTTTGTCACATCCTGAACGGTGCGGATGCTGTTTGCACGCGCAGCTTCCAGACGTTGTTCTATCTCTTTCAGAATTTCTGGTGAGTTACGGAGTTCCTGCGCCTTACGTTTGATCGTGTGATCTAGAAATCTCGAACAATCAAAGTTATCGCGAAAAGCACGTTCTATCGTCACGCCTTCAACGACAGCGTTGATAAACGATTCGATACGAGGTGAAAACGGCATGATCATGTCCTCATTTCATAATGTGAAACGTATTTCTGAGCTATTATCTGGTACAAAAAGTGGTACAACGTCCTAAGTGTTTGATTTCACAACTGTTCTATCTATATTTCTTTATTTCAGTCCCAGATAAAGAAAAGAAGTGGTACTAGGCTGTCAGGTCGATAAACAGGGCTTCACAGCCATTTCAGTACCACAGTCCCAGCAAAAACAGCGAAGTCAGGAAACTTCCTCCCGCCACCTTAGGAAAGTAGTAACCTATATACACGGTATGCTCAAAAGAGCCGACCTACAAAACCCCCTTTTTGCCGGTACATATCTGGTACAGAAACCGCCGCTCAGGCCCGTCCAGCAAGGGTTACAGCCGATTTAGTCCCGGATAGACGCGTTTTTGCCGACTACTGGATAAACGTACAGTGTTTAGCTGATCATCCTCAAACGAAGGAAAATCCAGTTGCATTCAGCATGTTGTTTCACACCACATGACCTGAACAGCCACTGATATAACGCGTTCTTCGAACCACGTTCGACGGCGTGACGATCAGCAAACGCGCACCACGACAGCCACAACGTTCGCTTATCGATGATGCTTTGACCGTCATAACGAACGTTTTCGCAAAACCACCTGGCGCGATGTTCGTTCATTGCTCACCCCCGAACGTGATTTCCGCCGCCGTCTTCAGGCGAACGCCAATCCAGCATCTGCCACGCATCCCGGCAACGTTCTGTGCTTTCTTGAATCCCTTGCGTCCGGAAAGCTTTCGACCAAGCGCCGCAGATGACCCGATCATCCGCAACAGCCCCTTCGGCTGCGCGTACTGCTGCCATGATATGAACAGATCGTTCGCCTTGGTTACGGCGTTCGACTCGAACACACAGCGTGTATCAATCCAGTCCTTGAGGATGTCCATATCATCGCGGTATTCGTCGCGGGCTTCGCTGATACCGGCAGGCACGCACAGCCCAACGCGTTGATACTCCAGCGCACCTTCGATCAACCAGCGCAGGATACCGCGCGACTCCATGGCGATCTTCGCCGGGCGGTTGACGTCTTCCGATAGCGTTTCGTCTTCCTTGAAGTTCCGTTCGAACGGAATCATCAGAATGCGTCGCCAGATGCCGTTATCCGAACCCTTGATGATCGGGCGATGGTTGGTGGACATGATCGGCACGAAACGCGGCTTGAATTCAACCGACGTACGGGCATTGACGCCACGCGCAATGATCGTGTCATCGCCGGTAAGCATCTTCACGACGTGTTCACGCAGATGCGCCGATTCGTCCAGTTCGCCGATGAACAGCATGCGCGCCGTACGCAGACGCAACAGGTCTTCGCGCGGGCCGGATGCAGACCCACGCGCCATACCGTCGTTCGATGTGAACGTTTCGGATGCGGCAGTCTTCGAATAGTCCCCAACGACGCGAGATATGGCGTTCATGATGGTTGACTTGCCGTTAGCACCGTGACCGTACGGGATGACAAGGTACGAATGTTTCGGGTTCGACATGAGGCAATACCCCATGAGGCGCTTGAAGAACGTAACCATCTCGATATCATCGAAGAAGGCTTCACGCACAGTCTGCTTGAACCACGGACAATCAGCCGTCATGTCATAGTCCACGGCGACAGACTGCGTAATGCGGCGATGTGGGTCCGGTGCCAGCAGTGCGCCGGTCGTCAGGTCAATGACGCCGTTGGGTGCGCCGAGAAGATCAGCCTGCGAGTCCAGGACGGCGGCACGCGCGAAGACCTGCGGGCGAGAACGTGCAAGGCTCACCATGTTCTTAACCATCGCGGACTTCTGCGAGTCACGCGCCCATGCAAGCAGCCCGTTGCGTACGTCGTCGTTTTCTTCGTCGCGGGCTTCGGCGTAGATACCGTTAATCGTTTCCATTGCCAGATGGCCGATATGATGCGGCGACGTCAGCGCCCAACGTCGCGAATCCCACTGGAACCACTGTTCCGTTTCGTCCACGAACATCAGCGCGTTGCCGTACTTATCTAGCATCCGGTCTACGTTACCGAATTCAGTGTTCTGGCGATGTTGACCGGGTGCGGGTCCAGCGTGTTCGCGGGTGAGCAATGCACGACAGTCACGGATGCGGCGCTTCGTCTGGAGTTGTTCGAAGCGCGCCATCAGGTCGTTCGCCAGACCTTCGATGACGTCCGGCGTAATGCGCGGGTCTACGCGGACAAGGAGCGCTGCTGACTCCAGCGATTCCGGCGTACCAGCCGCAACGAATGCCTGTTGCGCCTCACGCACGGCCTGATACTTGTTCGGGTCCGCTGTGGTGACTGTGACAAGATCGAGATGTTCATGTCCACTGCTAGCTCCGCTGTCTCGTACGAGATTCCCCGCATCACCAACTGTGCTATCCGTTCCCGGCGTTCCGGGTCTTCCATAGACTGCGCGTCCTTCTGAGTACGCTGACCTGAACTGGCGAAGAATTGAGTAACGAATGTACGAATCTTGCCCACGGCGGGACTCCCATTTATCGCGGTAAAGCGCTGAAGTGCGCATGATCCGTTCGGTACGCACCGCGTCGCGCCCCGTCCAGAAAGATAAGATACCGATCAGCGCGTAATCCATGTCGGATGCGCCAGCGTACAGACGGTTAAGCACGTCCATGCGCCCGTCATACAGGTCAGAGAACGTTGCACGTTCAGCAGGAAGCCCGGCGAACACAGCGCCTGCATCCATGCGTTCGGAACGACGAATACGGGCGATCAGTTCGGCGTCATCAGCAGGACCGGACCATGCAGGGTCAGGCGTGTCGAATGTCGAGTCCAGCACTTCGCCAGGCAACGCAGCGGGAGGAAAGTAGTTCTCAACCAGCCACGCAACCGCCGCGCTGTGATCAGTCTCAGCGTTGCCGAAGAACTGACCGGACATACCGAACGCGATGCCACGTCCCGATGTGTAGAACTCAAGGTTGCAGCGATGGATGTCCTTACGGCGATGTTCGGGAACGACGCCGCGCCCGAAGATGTGCAACCCGGTGCCGGACGAAGACCACTCCCATGCAGCGCCGTTGAAGCCTGCGGCGAACTGTTGTGCAAGCGGCGAAAGTTGACCGTTCGATACGCATTTGTCGATATCGAAAAACCAGTACCCGGTTTCTGCGGACAGCCAGAAACCGAGCGTATATGCAAAGCCGTCGTTACGTGCGCGAAGTGACTGGAGGATGTTTCGCGCGTTAGAGAATGTTTGCCAGTTGGTCGAATCCGATGCATCCATGCGGTACTTCGAACCATCCGGATAACACGGCACTTTCTGAAACTTGTTTTCTTCTTGGTCCCACGTCAGACGCCATACAAACCACTGCGGAATGTTAAGCATCCCGCCCAATGCGTTGATTGTGTCCATGTATACGCTAGAAACTAAAACGCCTGCACGAAGCAGGCGGATGGAAAGATAGCAACCCCGATATTAACTGTACTGCTTGTCGAGACCGCGCCACGCACCAATTGCGTTATGCGAGATACGCACGACGCCGGTCTTATCGTACCACCACGTACCGGACGGCGGATCGAACCACCAGTTGCGATCAGCTTCGGTACCGTTAGGAAACCTGAAGTGATAGAAGCCTTCGCGAGTCGGCGTACCGTCCGTGATCCAGTCCGTCAACTGCGGTTCCATACCGGGTATCACGTACTGACGCTGTGCGGCTTCGTCCAGTTCGAAACGCGTCGTTTTCGGCGGTACGTGACCCGGCAACGTCAGAGTGGCGTGACCGTTCAGGATCGAATGTACAGCGCCGCACAGCGTGCAGTTGTGCGACAGCGGCAGATGCGCACGCGCGAGTATATACGGGCTGAATTCGTGACGCTTACCGCACGTCGTGCATGAGTAACCGGAAGTCTGTTCCATTAAGAGTATCCAGAAGTTGCAACGTTTTAGGATCGCGGCACTGTTCGCGAATCTGCCGAATGATTGCTTGCCGCCCGAAGATGAACCCGCGTTCGAATGCTCGATCAACCGTCGAATCCGGGTTCTGCGATGGAAGGTTAGACTTTGACATATCGCCAGACCAACACTTCTTCCCAATCGATGTTAGTTGCGCTAGTCGTGAGGTAGCGCCCCAGATGCGAAACCGTTTCAACGACAGTGCGCCCTGCAACACCGCGCAACTCTGCGGGCATTTGCTGCTTGTCGGGTACGAGATGCTGACGCCAGCCCTTGAAATATTCTGCGATATCAGAAGCGCCAGCAAGACGCCACTGATCAACGTTTTGCCAGCGCATCGTATGTACAACTACTACAGACTTGTGACCCGCCTTGCTGATCACCACAACCCATTCGTCGGCTTCTAGCCCCATGGGCTGCGTATCGCTGTCATGCAGGAAGAAACCGGGTGCGCAGGCGCGTGACAGAATCGGCTCGCCGACCGGCGCACGTTCGGGTGACTTGCCGAACAAATCAGCGATAGCGTTCTTCAACGCCTCCTTCGACGCATCGACCAACAATTGCTCAAGGATTGCGTTTTCGTCCAAACCTTCCTTGTGCAGACGGATGACGGTTGCGATGTACTTCTTACCATCTGCAATGATTTCCTGAATACCCATTACGTTTAATCCTTCGGGAGATGCGCGCGACCACGCGCAGGGTTGTACCAAGCTGCGTCAGGACGACCGGCGATGCGTTGCCATGCGTGCCAGCCGGGCCGTCCGTAACGTTTCAAACGCTCAAACCACACGCCATCTTCACGCATCGCAGCTTCGCGCAAGCCACGCGTTCCGATGGAGTAGATATGAGCGGGCTTCATTGCTGCGCGGGTGCAATGGCAACGTACTTGACCTGATCATCCGGACGCACGGCATCCGTGAACAGTTCAGCAGCGAACGCGAACGCTTCATTGCGACCGGGGAACTCGTACAGTTCAGCGTTCGGACGGAAACGGTAGACCACCTTGACGTTGAACTTCATGCTCGATACTCCACGCGGCGCGGGCGGTCAGCCGACGACAGTTTACTGTTGCGAAGCTGGCGACAATAACGGATCGCTTCGGCGTAGGACTCATATGCAGCGCCTGCAACCGGTAGCCATTCGTCGCCAATCTTCGTTGTCACTACGTAGTGCTTCTTTCGCGACTCCGTGAGACTGCGCGCCTTCTCGCGTACGCGTTGCTTCTGTTCCGGCGAAAGATCGCGGAATTCGACATTCTGCGACGGAGCGGGATTGACGGACACGAACACTTGTCGAAGCAATTTCTGTTCAGTGTCGTACGGCGCGTTCTTCGCCAATTCGCGCTTCGTGTTCGCTTCATCCTGCAACGCTTCGACGTGGCGCTTCATGGCGTTCAGCGCAGCCGGATACCCGCCGACTTCATCGATCAGTTCCAGTGCGTCCTTCGTCTGAATCTGATAGCGGCGTTCGACCTTGATGATTACCATGCCGTGCGCATCGGCGTAGTTTTTCGCGAGTACCGCAGGCGTCAAGCTTGCATCATTCGTTTTCATCGTAAAGCCCCTTGGTATGTTTGACATGAAAACCGAGAACCAGCACAGCAACAGCGAGTTCCCCGATTGCCTGGATTATCCACATGATATTATCTTTTTGCAAGTGCCAGACGAAAAAATACCCGGTCGAAACCGGGCAAGGTTCAAAGCGCCGCGCGCAGTTCTTTTGGAATCCGCACGCCTGCGCCGATGCCGTTTTCGAAACCATCGCGAATCATTTTGATATTTTTTGCCTTGACGGCTTCCGTGAAGATCGCCTCACGCAGATCGGCACGACCGCCGAGATAGTGTCCGACTAGCGCCGGGTTCACGCCTGCTTCTGCGGCGATGGATACGCGCGTTGCTTTCTTGAAGCCGTTCTGTTTCGCGACCTTGAACGCGGCGGCGAGAATCATTTTCTTGCGTTCCGCAGGGTCCATCCGTACATGTGCCATTACTCTGTATCCTCATTGGTTTCGATAGGTGCTGGCGATAATATCATTACTTCGCACGCACGGCAACGCCACCCGCGCTGACGCCACCAACCCCACGTATGCATGCGGCCGTCATCGCCCGGCGTGCCAACGACGCGGTACTGTGCAGCCCCGCGCGATGCACTCAGGCTGGAGAAGTCAACCAGCCCGTTAGGTGCGATCAGGATAAAACCCGCTGCTGTGCGTTCGATACTCATAAAGACCCCGGCCCCGTAGCAAATGCGGCATCGCCGCCGTAACTGTTGATCAGATCGATAAACGTTCGTTGCGCGCGGGCGTGCGAGTCAGTGTCACGATACGTCCAGCCTTCTTTCTTGCACTCGCGCGCAACGAATACGCCTACCGTTGATCCTACCATCCACGGCGTTACGACTACCCGGCGTACCCCGATCAGGTCGGACGATTTAATATGGTCGTTCATCTTCTGCGACTCGTTGGCGAGTCCGTAGCGAACGAAGCCCGTTTCCGTCTTCGCAGCCCCGACGTTGTTACGCCACAACAGCACGTCTTTCTGTGCAGCTTCCAGACGTATCAGGGACTGCTGGCGCGATTCGCTACCGGGTTCGCCTGCTGACGTGGGGTCCGACATCGCGACGCCGCCAGCAACACCTAATAGCGCTTCAAGGCGTGCGACAGCGGCAGGCGAGATACCTTCGTGTTGCGCCCACATGCGGATCAGTGACATGGGAAGTTACCGAGTGTATGCACCATGGTTCGAAACAGATGATAGTGACCGTACGTCAACGCGTCCGTTTCGCTGCGTTGCAGGTTGTGGAACCAGCCGACAACAGCACACGCCACACCAACACTGTTAAAGCGCTGTGTCATCTTCGTGCGTTCGTTGATCCATACCGTGACCCATGCGCCGCGCTGTTCGATCTTCATTTCATCTTTCCCGCAGCGTCCACAAGTTCCTTGAAGTTCGCGAAGCGTCGCACGCCATCCTTCGACATGCTGGCGGGTTCTTCGCCCATTTGAAGCGCGTAGGACGCGGCGATAGCATCCTGTTCCGATGCAAACGAACCGATGATCGAAACGCCCGAATCGAAGGTAACAGCGACCTTCACGCCGACCGGGGAGATGATCATCGCTTGTTCTCCCGACGTGCTGCGCGACGTTGCGCACGGTTGCCGTTGCGCGGATCGGCAAACTGGAGTTCGACCGCCGTGCGCATTGCTTCGCGTTCGATATTCGAGCACTGTTCCGGCGTCAGCTTTTCCGCAAGCTTGACGGTCATCAGCAGGCGTTCGGTCGAAGTCAGCGGCAAGCCATCCAGCTTGCGCACGTCGTCCAGGAATGCCCGCGTTTCGGCGGACATGGCGCGCACTGCGTTACGTGCGTTGCTCATGGCGCACCCCCTTCGCGGCTTCGATAACCATGTGAACCGCCGCGTCGTGCGGCCTTGTCGCCCAATATGTATTGGGTACGTTCGGATGCGTTACTTTCCACATCCCCGCTACTGAGCGCCACTGCGCGCGGGCTTTGACTGTTTGCATTGTTACTCCTTAGTTTAGTGATACTTCGATACCGCGTTCTGCCATCTGCGTAATTATTTTAGCGCGTAAGGCGTCCATCTCGCCAGCCGTCAGCGTTTGTGCCTGCGCCGCGTCGATACCGAACAGCAGATAAAAGCGCTTGTAGTTTACCTGCCATGAGGCATCGGGATACGTCCCGGCCCATAGATCCATGATCTTCGCCAGCATGTGTTTCGAGTTCACGCGGGCTTGATGTTTCGCGCGGATAACGTGTTCTATCTGCTTTGACACGCCGGACGGAATGACAACGGGTCTGTCAATGTGCTGTGCTTCACCGCGATACGCCGCTAACGTTGCGTCGTCCAACAGGTAGATATCGCCGTCTACTTCACGCGCCCCGCCGCGCACGTCCGATTCAGGCGCAGCAGCGCCGCAGTACGGGCAAGCCATGTAATAGCGTTCGTACGGCTTGAAGCACGACGTACAGCCGCGCAGCGGGATTTCATCGCCAGCCTTGCGCGACCTACCGCCGCGACCGTCGAACTGCCAGACGCGCGGCTTATCGGGTGGACCCTCGAACCGATGGAAGTTACCGGCGTGATCGTGGATACGTCCACGCGGCTTTTCACTCTGCGCGATGATCGCAAGCCGTGCCGATGCGCTTAATCCTTCCCACATCTCCAGTTGAAAATCAGTCAGCAGCAGACGCAGCACACGGCCCCACTGCTGCGCGTAGACAATGAACGACTCAGTGAACCGGGCCATGCTGATACCCATGATGTTTGGCAAGTCGAATCCTTCGCCGAACAGATCGACGTTCACCAACATCCACAGCTTCCCGTCTTCCAGCGCCTGTAACGCAGCGTCGCGTTCGTCGTCGGTCGAATGACTCGATACGACGGCAGACGGTACGCCACGCCGTATGAATTCATCGTTCAACCGCGTGGCGTGGTCTAGATCGGTTGCGAACGTCACCCAACGAAGCCCCCAGGCGTGTTCGCAGTACGCGTCAACGACATCACCAACGATCGCTTTCGATTTTTTGACGGCTTCGGATAGCTGCTTCTGGTTGTAGTCGCCGGTCGTGCTGCTGACTTCGACGCCGGTAATATCGATATCCTTCGGGTTGATCGTGCGGACTTCGTAATCGAGGATATAGCCGTTATCGATCAGCCAGCGCATCGGCGGTCCTTCCACCATGGCGTCACATAGACCATCCGTCCATGACGTCAACCCCTTGCCGTCCGGACGTTCAGGCGTCGCCGTGAACAACACGCCGCGCTTCAGGTTCGGAAACCGGGCGATAGCCTTACCCCATTTATTCGCGCGAAGGAAATGATGCCCTTCGTCGCCTATCACGTTTTCGATAGTATCCATCCAGCCATCGGTATTCGGACGCGTGTTGATCGTATCCACGCTGGCGATGTGCCATTGCGCAGACGGGTTGTACGTCGTGCGCCCAAGCTTGCGCATGTGTTTACGTATAATGATGTCTCGCGTCTTCTTCGGCGCTACGATGTTGTGCGGTATGCCAGCCTTCGCCCACTGAAGCGATAACTGGCCGACCAACTCCCGGCGATGTGCGATTGCCACGCCCGGCCCAACCAGATCACCCGCGATAGATTCCGCCGTTACTGTCTTGCCGCTACCCGTTGCGCTAACCGCCATCGCGAACTTCGCGCCCTTACCCCATGCGTTGAAAACTGCCGTCTTGATTTCCTGCTGGAACTGCCTGAGTTTCGGTTTCATCTTTTTAGTGTCGAATGTTGTTGCAACGTGTCGAGAGTTTAGATAATATCTGTCCCGTCGTCTAGCGCCGGTCACGTAATGAACCGGCAAACATTTTCCCAACCGCAAGGATTTACATAATGTCCGCACAACTCGCCTTCATCTTCGCGATCAACGCAACGTTCGAGGAAGTATCCGCAGCCGTAGCCCTTCATTTCGGCGGCAAGCCGACCAACCTTTCAACGGGCGAAGAAGCAGAAGATGTCGCGTACCGTGACGCCAGCGCCGTGTTTACCGGTACGTCAAAGCTGACGGCATCCACTGGCGCAAACCCTGAAACGGCTGCGCCGACCGTCGAACTGGATGCCGAAGGCTTGCCGTGGGATGAACGCATCCACAGCAGCAGCAAGGCGAAGAACGACAATGGTAACTGGAAGATGAAAAAGGGTGTCGCCAACTCGAACCTTCTTCAAGTCGTGCGTGCCGAACTTCTGAGCAAGCGCAGCGGCGGCGCAGTGCCGACAGCAGCCGTGACGCAGGGTGCAGCAGCGCCGACCGCTGAGCAGGCAAGCATGCAGAACAACAGCGATGCAGCGATTGCGGCGCGCATCACATACGCCGAAGATCAGGCAATCGTGGCGGCTGGCCCGCGCACCATGGTTACGGATGAACAGTTCGAGAAGCTGAAGAAGGGGCAGATGGTTGACGTCCTGCAAGCCGGTCTGGACTGGTTCAACGTCTGGCGCGCGGCGTTCGACCGTGCATACGCAGCGTACGGTCAACAATCGCTCGCGAACACGCCGCCTGCGATGCCTGCCGCCACGCAGCAAGTTCAACCGCAAGCCGCCGCACCCGCCGCGATTATCGATCTGGCTTCGTTCGCGCCGTTCTACGCAGCGAAGATCGCCATCAATCCGGCGAATAATACGAAGTTCGAGGAAGTCTGCGCGATGTTCAACGTGCAGGGCTTCGCCGGTCTGAGCCAGAATCCGGCGATGATTCCCGCCGTCGTGTCGCTGCTTGCAACGCACGGTATCGCCTGATCATGGCCGAAGTGTCGCGGTTCCTTCTGCGTGCGTCACAGGCACATATCTGGGTCCGCTGCACTGCGTATGCGTCAATGGTTAAGGGTCTGACGGATGACTTGTCAGACCCAACAGTGCGCGACGAAGGTATATGTGCGCATTGGGCGTCCTTGATGATCTGGCTAGGTCATCGCGTCAATGTTGGACAGCGGGTGCAGATAGACGGTATGTCTGCCCCGGTCGTTGTTGATGACGACATGATTGACGCGGTTGACGAATGGCTAGACGAAGTGCGCACCTGGGGTGTGCGTCCGATGCTGGAATACGAAGTGTCGGCCCCGCGTATCCACGCAGCATGCGGCGGTACTTGCGATGCATGGTCGTATGACCCGCAGACCAAAACGCTGTACGTCGGCGACCTGAAGTACGGTTATCGATTCGTAGACGTGTTCGGTAACTATCAGTTGTTGGTGTACGTGTCCGGTTTGCTCGATCACATCGGCATGATCGATGATCGGGAAGTAACGGTTGTGATGAAGATTTACCAGCCGCGTAGTTACCGGGGCGGTTCCGGCTGGCAGACGTGGCGCGTTAACGCCAGTCAGCTTCGGGCACATTTCAACCATCTCCGCAACGCAGCCGACGAATACATGTCGCTGCGCGGGGTTTGCAGGACGGGTGAGCATTGCAGTACCTGCGACGCGCGATTGACCTGCGATGCGTTTGACGCAGCGGTAGAAAACGCATTGGACGTGGTTAGCGAGCCTATCAACAACGAACTAACCGCAAGCCGTGTCGATAACGAACTGTTGCGTGTTGAACGCGCATTCGATATTATCGAAGCCCGCAAGTCTGCACTTGCTGCGCGTGCTGAGATGTTCGCGCGTCAGGGCGTGCAGTTGATTCATTGGGAGATGCAGCCCGGTCGTTCACGCCGGATATGGAAGGAAGGCATGGAGCCTGCGTTGCAGGCGTTGCAGGCGTCGAAGAACGTAGCGTTGTTCAAGTCGAAGCCGATCACACCTACGCAGGCAGAAAAGTTACTGGACAAGACGCTGATCGCGGCGATGTCGGAACGTCCAGCAGCCGGTTTGAAATTGAAGCGCGTAGACGAAACGAAGGCCGCGCGCATGTTTGGTTCAACTATCGAGGATTAGCAAATGGCACAACAAGGTATCGAACTTCTGTCCCCCCTTGGTCGTCTGGTTCAAGGTTCGCTGTGGGAACTTCAGGACCAGTACGAAGACGACGAGAAGACCGTCAAGAAAAACGACGACGGTACGAACGTGCGCCGCGCGTACTTCGCAATCGCGGTGGACAAGAATAGCCCCGAATGGCTCCCCTTCTGGCAACAACTGGTTGCAGTCGCGGCGTCCGGCTATCCGCAGTACTTCAACAACGGTAACGTTCCGGGTCTTCGTGATTTCGCATGGAAGGTGACGGACGGTGACGGCTTCGACAAGTACGGCAAGCCGAACAGCGAGAAGCCCGGTTTTAAAGGCTGCTGGATCATCAAGTTTTCGTCTTCGTTCCTGCCGCGCTGCTACGAAAAAGGTAAGTACGCGAAACACGAACAACTTCAAGACGCACGCTCGATCAAGTTGGGTTACTTCATTCGCGCAGGCGTGATTGTTCGCCCGAACATCGGATCGAAGACGCACGGTCTGTACCTGAACAGCGACATGGTTTCGCTGGAGTTCGTCGGCGAAGAAATCCAGTTCGGGCGTGACGCAAGCGCAGCCTTCGCAGCGGCGCAGCCGTCCGGCTACGTCCCGGCTGGCGCTATGCAACTTCCGGCTGGCGGCATGGGTGGCGGCGCTATCGCGGGGCAGATGCCGGGAAACCCTATGATGTCGCCTGGTGGCGGCATGGGTGGCGGCGCTATCGCGGGGCAGATGCCGGGAAACCCTATGATGTCGCCTGGTGGCGGCAATGGTGCCGGAATGTCGCCGGGTAACGGTATGCCCGGTCAGATGCCGCAAGGTGGCGCACCCATGGGCGGTATGCCGGGCGGCGCAGCGATGCCGGGTACGAACGTCATGCCGCAGAATGGTTTCGCAGCGGGTGCGTTGAACGGCGGTCAGATGCCGGGCGGTATGCCGCAAGGTGGCACACCCATGGGCGGTATGCCGGGAAACGTCCAACAATCCCCGATGCCTGGGGCGACACAATTCCCTTTTAATCAGCAGCCGCGTCAACTGGTACCGACTGCAAAGGCTGGCGGCTACACCCTCGAACAGTTCTACCAGAACGGCTTCGATGAAGCGCGCGTTATTCAGGAAGGTTACTTCCAGTACGCGTAACGCGGTCGTGTCGTAACATCAAAGGGCGCTGCGTGCGCCCCTTTTACATGGACCCTTATGAACGCCCCATTTCCATTCAAACCGCAACGCCGCCGCGTCGTGTTCGATACCGAGTGCGCGCACGGTTACTGGTTGCTGAAGTTCATGGATATCGAGACACGCGCGATATTCTCGTTTGCTATCTGGCCCGGTTCGCAGCCATTGGACGTGCGCGGCATCATGTCGATTATCAGTTCGTCAACCATCATCGGATTCAACAGCAATCATTACGATATCCCGATGATCAGTTTCGCGTTAGCAGGTGCGGACACGGTTCGACTCAAACAGGCGAACGACGCTATTATTGTCGGCGGTCTGAAGTCGTGGGACTTCTACGGACAATACAACGTAGACGCCCCGCCGTTCCTCGATCATATTGACCTGTACGAAGTCGCGCCCGGCGTGCGCATCTCGCTCAAGACGTACATGGGCGCTGTGAATTCGCTAAAGATGCAGGATTTGCCGTTTGACCCAGATCAGGTATTCACGCCGTTTGATCGCGTTGAAACCGCTGTGTACTGCGAAAATGATCTGAACGGTACACGCGACCTGTATTACGCCGTCGAAGATCGCGTTACGCTGCGCGAAGCACTGAACGAACAATATCGCGTCTATGATCGCGAGTTCGACTGCCGCAGCAAGTCAGATGCGCAGATTGCGGAAGCCGTGTTCAAGGCACGCATTCTGCCGCGCAAGGTGAAGCCACGTTTCGTACCCCATGGCTACCAGTTCTATTATCAAGCGCCGTCGTTCATCAAGTTCGACACGCCTGAATTGCGCTCGATTCTCGATATCGTGAAGAACAACGCATTCATGGTGAGTGATAAGGACCAACTGCCGAAACATCAGCGCGACGGTATTGAAGACGGCGATGAATTCGAAGAAGCCGAAGACGTCAAAATAAAGACCGGCATCATCATTCCGCAGGCTATCAAAACGATTCGTTACCGCTGCAACCATTCCGTCTATAAGTTCGGCATGGGCGGCTTGCACTCGCAAGAAAAGTCCGTTCACTGGCACAGCGTGCCGAACGTCTGGAGCATCGAGGATGACGACGTGGAGTCGTATTATCCGACGCTCATGTTGATCATGGCAATGTACCCGGAAGCCATCGGGTCCGACTTCATCCGCATCTATCGCGAGATTTACGAAGCGCGTATCGACGCGAAGCACAAAGCGGCGTTCTTCAAGACTGTTGGCGACAAGGCGCAGGCGAAGCACTGGAAGACGATTGCCGACGGTCTGAAGATCGTATTAAACGGCACGTTCGGTAAGCTTGGTTCGAAGTACTCTGTCCTGTTTGCACCTGAGCAAATGATTCAGGTGACGCTAACCGGTCAGCTTGCATTGCTTATGCTGATCGAACGTCTGGAAGCCGCAGGAATCGCGGTTGTTTCGGCGAACACTGACGGTATTGTTACGCGCGTGCCAGACGGTATGCAATGGAAGAAGAACGAAATTATCGCTCAGTGGCAAAACGAAACCGGGCTGAAGACCGAGCGCACGCACTACAGCGCTATCTATTTCCAGTCGGTCAACAGCTATGTCGCATTCACGCTCGACGGCGACGCCAAAACCAAGGGCTTCTTCGCCCCGCCCGGCGTGCATGGTTACAGTACGAAGGTTCCCGCACGCTCGATCTGCGCAGACGCTGCGATTGCCTATCTGCGCGACGGAACGCCGATACCGAAGACCGTACGCGGCTGTAACGACGTCCGGCGCTTCGTTACTGTCCGGAAGGTGAAGGGTGGCGCAATCAAACTCAGTTGGAGCAAGCAGCAGATCGAACAGCGCATCATGGGTGAAGAACCGTTCCCGTTCGTGCCGGACATCAAGACGTATCTGGGTCAGGTGATCCGCTACGTTTACGGCAAGGGTGAGGAATTCGCGATCAACTACCGAACGAACGGGAACAAAGTTGCTAGCAGCGACGGAGCCGTGCCGATGATGACGTTACCGCCAGACTACGCCGTGCCGGACTGGTTGGACTTCGCGCGTTACGAAGACGAAGCCGTTGCGATGCTGCGTGATTTAGGTGTTGAGTATCCGTAGACGTTCAGTTAAGATATTATCTCTTACAGGGGAATCGCTATGTGGTGTGTTGCCGTCGCTATCGCAGCAATCGTAATCGCCGGGTTGGTATTCGCGGCTGTCCTGATTTTGGACAAGTTCACGCCGCTTTCGCGTCACCCCCTGTACGAATCAGTATTCGATCAGGTGCAGGAACTGGAAGCCCGGCAGGGAAGCGCGAAGAACGTCGAAAGGAGAAGTTAACGATGCGTATCAATGTTTACAGTCAGGAACTCACGGACGAAGTAAAGACAATCGAGAAGGAAGCCGATACAGGCGTTGTCTATAGCGCCGTACAAATGATCCTTCATTCGCATCATTTTTTGCACAACGAACCGGGTGATGATGACCGAAGCGCTGTAACTTTCTGGCTTCCAAAGTCGTCACGCAGGCGGGAAATTCTCGCGCAGACATTCGAGGAAATGGCAAAGCGCGTGCGTGAAGCAAAGCCAGAAACCGGACTAGACTAAACAAAAAGGGCCGCTACGTAGCGGCCCTTACTTCATCTACCTAACGAACTCCAGAACTGATCGATTTTCGCGTACAACAGGTTCAGCGACAACAGATCGTTCCCCTTCCGGTCTACTATCGCACCACCCGGCATCTTCCCCGGAAACGGATAGTAAACGATGTACTTCCCGGCGACGCTATCCACGAACTCTGCGCAAGCTGCATGCGCCTTGATCGCCGCGATAGCGTCGTCAACCGTTTCGAACGTTTCCACTTTTGCACATCTCCTGTTCGGCCTTACGGCGAGTCCAAACGCCGTAACAGCCAGTGTCACGCCCCGCACTGCAATCCGTACCGCCAACGAAGCGCCAGCGCAATAGTTGATCACAGGCGGCGGGAACTTGACGGGCAACGAGCATTCGCCAATACGTCGAACCTTTGTAGGCGGTCACGCCGACGTTATAGGCAAAGTCAACCGTAGCCGTTTTCACGCCATCCGGCAACGTCGTAAAGCCCGGCGTGTCGGCTGCGATCTGCGCAGCGGTTGCAGCCAGCGTGTTAGCCAACATTTCGTCGCACTGGACGTCAGTGTAATAGTGCATCGGCACGCCAGTTTGACCCCGACATACCGTCCACACGCCGCCGCTATCTCGATATGGCGTGTTGGAGTTACCTTCGTTGTAGGCAGTGAAGGCGAGAGTGGAAGCCGCCGCAGCGGCCCCGATGATAGCGGCAAGTGTTCGACGTTGCGCCATTATTTAACGTTCTCCCGCCATTCGCGCAGCGCCGCCCGATCACCCAGGCATGCGTCCATCGCGCTACGTTCGTTGATCAGCGCGTTAGCCAGATCGCGCACCGTACCCGCTTCGAGTGCGGGGGAATGTGCGCAGGGTCCGGCGATGCTGTACAGCGAATCGGGCGGATAGACGGGAACCGTTTTAGTAACGGTCACGGTCTGCGGTGGTAACTGCGGTTGGTCGGCGCATGCAGTGAGCATACATGCGGCAATGATCGCGATAACTCGCATCGGTCAATCCCCCGTAGGTCTGTATATCGCGTCCCATACCGGCTTGGGAAGTTGCGTATCCAGCGTTTTAGCAACGTCCGGCGACGATTGGTACGCTTTCGCTAGTTTACCGCGTGCTTCGCTGGCGGCTGCGGCGGCACTGGCTGCGGCGGCTTGCTGTGCTGCGAAAGCTTCCTGCGCTGCACTTGCCTGCTTCTGCGCGTCTGCTGCGGCCTTGAGTGCCGCATCTCGATCCGCCGCAGCCTGCGACGCCGCAACAGCGACATCAGCCAGGCGTGATTGTAGTGGTGCAAGCTTGCCGTGTTCGTGATCAGCAACCCACAACGCGCCGAGTGCAACGGTAATGAACACGGCAAGTGCTACTGCCAGAACCTTTTCTATGATGCTCATTTCGAATCGCCTCCATCGGCAAGTTTTTCGCTACGGCGAGCAATCGCCCAAACGCGCGACCAATCCCAATAGCGAAGTACGCGATAGAACGCGTAAGTTTGATCGAAGAACCACGGCATACACTTCACGATCTGAAGCACACCGTAGATAAACGTTACGATCCAGATCGCAACTTGCCAGTCATCGCCAAGTGCATTACGCACACTCTGCATGCTGGAAAACGCTGCACCCGCAGTGATCGCGCCAACCTTGACGGCTGACGCGGCAAACGATTCGCTCGCCGCTGTCATGTTATCGGCTCCTTACCACTGAACGAACATCAAACCGGGCGAACCCGCACCCCCTGCCGACGCAGACCATGTAGTGCCGCCGCCGTACGAGCCACCCGCACCACCGCCACCCGCACCAAAACCGCCCGCAGCAAGACCCGTAAGTGCTTGCGATGCTGCCCCACGCTGTTGATTGCCACCGCCACCAAAGGGGCCGCTACCGCCTGAGCCCGATTGACCTACATAGCTACCTATTGTATCAGAGCCCGAACCGCCCGCAGGCGACCCCGAACCACCCGGGCCGCCTGCGTATGCACTGCTTGAAACGCCACCCGCGCCAATGATACCGCCGCTACCACCAGTTAAAGTGAATAGTGTACCGACGACCGTGTTACCGCCAGAACCGCCGTTAGCACCGACATTAGGAGTGCCGCCCGCACCAATGGTGATTGCGACGGTTTGTCCAGCCGTAAGTAGCTGTGCGTTATACAGGGTACTTTGACCTGCGCCGCCGCCGCCTGCTGCCGCGACGATAACGCCGGTTGTTGTTCCTGCAAGCGAACCACCACCCGCACCACCGCCAGCGCAGCCGCTAAAGTAGTGATAGCCCGTAACTTGCGCTGTGAACGTACCAGACGAAGTGAACGTCTGACTACCCTTAAGCGTGCGATTGTTCAACTGACCCAATGCAACGGCTTGCTGCGATTGAGTAGCGTTGCCAATCTGTTCAGCACCGCCCGTAGCCCATACCAGCACGAACTTCGCAAGCGCGGTCGAATATGCGAAGCATGCGAAACCATTCGCAACCAGTTCGCCGCCTTGAAGCGCGCTATGCGCTTGCCCGACAACCGCCGTTGCGGCCAATCCATTTACTGCCAGCGTCACGCCTGCCGTATTCGCAGCCGTCGTGCGCACCACCACAACCAGATCGTCGGTGTAGGCGGTCGGCGCAGGATTGATCGATGCTGTCAGTGCATTAGCCGTGCCGCCTGCTGCACCCGCGTAGTTGAAGCCGTTCGCCTGCACCTGTCCGGCTTGCGCTGCCATCGCCGCAGTGGTTGCGGCGGCGACAAGAAACGTTCGAGCGCTGTTGCCTGCGTACGCTTGCAGCGCGGCAGGCGTGACCGTAAGCGATGACGACGGCGAATTGCTATTGACGTCGGCGGCTTGCGCTGCAATCGAGAGGATCGGTTGCCAGTTACTGTCAGCACCCGGAACAGACGTGTTGTTATCGACAACACTAACGTACGTCGCGAACGTCACGCCCGGCGACGTCGCCGAATAACGAACCTGCGCATACTTCGGATACGGCAGGGCTACCCCGTTGTTGTTCGCGGGCGTGATCCACTCAGGAATACCAACGCGTTGCAGCGCTGCGAGTGCGTTGGTAATGACGTACATCAGATAGTTCGTGGACGCGCGATCAATCGGCTTCGCGTTTGAATCCGTGTCTTGATCAAGTGCGTAGTCCGGCCCCCAACCTTGTTGAAACGTGACCGATCCGCCCGGATCGGTTGCAATCGGAAACGACGTCTGATCGCCGAGCGCAGCAAACGGCGTAGTAAAAAAGAATTGATCCATGTATCAGGCTCCAAAAGTGCCGTTGTTGAAATTCTTGTTGTATGGTCCGAAACCGAACGTTGCACGCGTCGAGATAACGAACCGTACACCAACCGCAGCCGGACGCGGCATTACGTCAAAGTTGTTCAGTACGAACGACAATGCGCTATTAGGCTGGAATCCAAACACGTACGTTACGTACGTCATGTTCAGACCGTCCAGCACATATGCGCCGCCGTACGAACCAAGGATGCGCTTAAGCCCGGCGTTGATTGCAGTTACGCTAGGTAACGTCGTAAGCTTGAAATATCGTAGCAGAAGAAGAATTCTCTTCTGATCGGTCGTCAGGTTCGCAGCCTGCGACGTCAACGAACCGAAGTTGCCGTTATTGAAGTTCAGGTTGCCGTTCGACGTTTTGTTACCTGTGGCAAGCTTCGGATAGAAGATGTCGAGAACAGCAGTACTACCAGTTGCGCTGACGATATCGAACGCGTGCGCCAGCGCAGGGTTGCTAAATGTCAGGGTGATTGGCGTCCAAACTCCAGCCGTCAACGTGGGCCACGCCTGCGCCGTACCGTTGATATCGCTGCTGATCGCGCCCTGCGTGCCGCTAATCAACTTGACCTGAACTGTCAGCGTGGTCGTACCAGCAGGGATACCCGAAGCAACAGGCACCATCGAAACTTTCTTCGTGCCACTGCCTCCAGTCAGATCAACCTTGACGGCTTCCGTACCGGCGTTCGGGTCGGTCTGCCCCGCTGTGACGACTACACCCGTTGTAGGCGACCACGTACCGCGTTGATTCGCTGCGTCCGTCAATAGCAACGGAAGACCAAAGCCGAAGTTGGCCTTGGTTGTCGGCGGCAGTATAACGGTCGTCGGTACACCCAGAATGATCGCCCATACTGCAAGGCCGAATTCATTAGCCGTGCGAATGTCGAAGACGTCAGTAACCCAATCTTCGAAGAACGTTGATACGTTTTCGTCATACCACGTCTGTTTCGCCTGCAACAATGCGGTCAGGTTCGTTGCCGTGTTGTCTTGCCACAGCAGCGCACGCAACAGGTTTATCGAATAGTCGAATTGTTGGATGCGATCAGGACTCACGGTGCCCCCGTCGTGATGATGATTACTTGCACCTGATTAGTTGTGATCGTTGCAATCTGATTCAACGCAATAGCAAGTTCGGTCGTTTGATAGACCGGTGACGAACCGGCGTAGGCGACTTCGAGCTTCGACACGAACGCGCCCGGTAGTTCGCTGTAGATCGCGCCGGACAGATCGAACGGCGAAACCTGCTGACCGACGACGAAGCCCGGATCGCCTGCAATGTTGCCGTTCGCGTAGTCAACGATAGCCTGTGGAACTGCGGTTGACAGATCAGCCGTGGACGTACCTTGCCGCATCGTAACGCGTACAAGAATGCCAACCTGAGTCGGACGGTCGAACAATACGTTGTATGTCTGACCGCTTGCCGGTTCGACAATGCTCACTTCCTGCGCACCGTTCCAGTTCGCGCCAATGGTCTTCGACTTCAGCAGCGCCGCCGCAATGTCCTGAGATGTGCCGCCGTTCACGCACGCCCAGACGCTGTTAGCAACCATCGCGATACCGTCAATGGTTTGCGGCGTGTTGGCGATGTTTTCGAGGAACGCGAACGACTGTACGCCCGCAACATCCGCGATAGCAGACGTGATCGCCTCAACAGTGGACAGACCTTGCAGCGCCAGCGTTTGCTTTCGCAGCGTACGCAACGAGTTATCCGATTGTTGCAGCAAGCCCATAACGCCAGCGTCTGCGTTATTGATCGTTTCCCAACCCAGAACCTGCGTTGCGATGGATAGATCGTTAATCGGACATTCGACGGGACCAGCGGTCAGACATTGAAAGTCCACTGTGCCATTACCGGACGAATCCAATTGCACGGCTGCAACGTTCGAGAAGAACAGACTGGACGTTGCGCCCTTCGCCTGCAACTGTCCCGCCTGAAAGATCGTATTGGGTTGACCAGTAATCGCAACCGTAGGTACCACGGTAAACGTCGCGGCTTCGCGTTCCAGACCGAGAAATGCGCAGATTGCATCAAGGAAGATGCCGCCCGCAAAGTTCGGGTTGATCATGTTCGCGAACTGCGCCAGCATCTGCGCGACGCGACTACGCGAAGTGACTTCTGCCGTGATCATCTTCCCTTGCGGCGTGTCGGCGGTCGTAACCAGATCAGCACCAAACACGGATTGCCACTCACCGTTTACCTGCTGCTGAATGTCCGATACGTCCGGGACAATGATGCCGGTTGACGTCACATATTCATACGGTGTACTCATACAACTCCCTGAACGGTTACAGTGTCATAGATGGTGGAAAGCTGCGCGCCATACTGAAGCGCCCCGTTCGATTGCGTGACAGCAAACGCCATAACGCCGGTCACACCCGCGACATTGCGCAGGACTTTGCGCGCAGCCGCTTCGAACGCGATAGGGTCGTACGTATCGAACGCAGTTGCCGCCATCGGCATACCACCCGTCATGTCGTACTGCATTTCACCTTTCTGCGCACGCATCGCGGTAGAACTATTTTGCGCGACAGCATCCACGCCCGATACCATCGCGAGATTGCCGGACGCATCACGGTAGATGTCCCGGCTTGCGTTGATCGCTACTGATTGAACCATGTGCAGCCCCTTTAGTTTGTTGGCCCGCCAGACGTACCCGAACCGGTCTGGACACCCGTATGTTTGTGCGTGCTGAACTTCACACCGCCGATTTCCGCATCCGGCATAACGACCGGCGCACCTGTGAACGTTGCCCCGGATGTACCGCCGCCCGTCTGATTAAGGCTTATAGCTGGTGCAGTGACCGTGAACAGCGACGGCGTTAGTTGCATGGACGACGCGCCCGACGTGGCGTTAATGGCGTCCGATGCAACTATGTTAACAGTCGGCGCAATTACCCGAATCGTCGCAGGGTCCAGCGCGATCTTTACCGAACCGTCGTACTTCTGAATAACCATACTGCTTGCGTCGTCGGCGGAATCGTAGGTGTACTGCTTGAACGCGTCCGGAACGAAGCGACCATCACTGAAGCGATGGATACGAAATGTGTTCGGCCCTGACTGTTGGAACGATTGCATGAACAGACTGATATCGCGATCACTCGCTTCGATCCAGCCCAGATCGCCAGCCTTCAACGGGAAGTTCACGCAATACCCGCCGCCACCCAACGCGAGAACGGGCACACTGGCGATGCTGGCGCGCTGGATAAGCACGCCATCCGTTCGCATCTGCTGGATAAGCGGGCGCACCGTGGCGATGTTCGATACGCGGTTATAGCTGATCACGATAGCGGGCAACTGGCCTTCCAGTTTCATCGCCTGCTTGCGGAACACGCCGCGCAGCGTCCCGCCCATAGTGGCGTCATCGGCTGGATTCTTCGACGGGATAACAGGTTGTGTCGTCATGATTGAGGAAGCGCCTGGCCAGTGTACAAGTCGAAGCGCGTCGTACCTTCAAGGATCGAGTAGAAAGGTACGTCACGCGAAGCGATGTTGAAACCGAGTTTATAAATCGTATATGTGCCGTTCAGCAGCGGGTTAATCTGGCTAGTTAGCGTGAACTGACCGCCGAGAATCACGTCCTGAGTAAGCAACGTCGTCACGCGTACGCCCCATTCTGTCGGTTCAGGTTGACCGATCATGCCAGTGTCGGCGCTAATGTTGCTACCAGTGTTCTTTAGCGGCTTACGCTTGTCTTTACATACAAGCGTCTTGTCGTCCGTATAGACGTCGAACGCGCCAAGTTCTGCGATGTGGTCTACCTCCTTCATGCGCGAACCGTTATAGCTGTAATTGCTGATCAGCTTATCGGTTGCTTCGAAGCGCGACGTCAGTCCCATGCCGTTCGCCGCGTTTGCGACGATCTGCGATAGTGGCGCGGTCAAGTTCTGCGCCTGCGCCATGATGTCGTACTTGTACCACTGGCCCATTTTCGATTGCACGTTCAGCGTGACGTCAGGCGGCTGTGACGGACGCGCGTCCGTGATGTCCCCTTCGTACAGCAGAAACAACCCCGTACTCTCACGCCCGGCGTACAACTGAACTGACTTGCGCCGCTGATCGAAGTTAAACGGCGTCAACTGCGTTGCAAGCTTGTTGCGAAGATCAGGTGATAGATTGCCGATCTGTAACGAAAGTTCGTTCTGCAAAGGGTTCATGTACTTTATGCCCTGCGCAGCAATGAACATATCGCGTGCAGACACAGGCGCATCGATCGTGCTTAACGTAACCTGTTCGTCGCCGACAAGAAACACCACCTTAAACAGCCGGTTGTCGAATGCGCCCATGTCACGCTCTCAGTGCGGCAAGTTCCGCGTTGCTCGCATACAGCAGGAAGTGCGTCGTGTCGAACGCTTCATAGTTAGGGTATTCGTCGTTCGGCGTATAGAACGAGAAGTTACCGCCCGCGCCTTCTAGATACGGATACGGGATCACAGGCGTATTCGGTTGACATTTGATGCCGTCAATGATGTCGTTCCCGTTCATAGTCACGCTGGCGTAAGTCTCGTTGCCGATGGTGCGCAGCGTGATCGAGTAAAGCTGTTGATCGAGCGTGATACTGAACGTCTGGTTCGGAATGTTTTGAAGCGCGATAAGTTGCATGATGTGCCTTTTTAACGGAAGCCCGTCGTAAGATCGAACAGCGCGCTGTTCGACGGCTGCGGCTGTTGCTCACCACGGCTGACCGTGCTTTGGTCCGTGGGCTGCGCAACATCAGTCTGTTGCAGCGCCTGATACTGCACCGTAACTAGTTGCACTTCGCGCAGACGCAACGACATTTGCAGCATGCCGAACATTTCCGGCGTTTCGTCGTGCGGCATCGTTTCGATAACCATGTTATCGAAGATATCCGCATTGGTCCGTACGCTCAGAAACGTCGAATCAAGAAACGCGTCGTAAATGTCCTGATACGTAGCGTCGAAGTTCGAAGTATCGATCAGCAGACCGAGTTCGATGACGACGGGCATGATCACCTTGAAGTCAGTTACCGGCGTGCCGTCTTCCAACGGGTGATCCATCAGTTTAGACGTCGGACCCACGTTGCATTTCATGATTTCTGCGCCAGTGAATAACTGTTCGCCGGTATCAGGGTCAACAACTGCAACGACGTCATACGTATAAGACGACGTGAACTGATTCAACGTGTCCGACGACGTGAAATCAAAACCCGGAACTGTACTCATGCGATCACCCCATCATCTTCCTGGTCGGTTGCGTTCTTAAGCTGCGTTTGCAGATGTCCGTGATACTCACGCGCAAGCGCTGCGCCGTCCGTCGCTTGCGTATGGATAGTCGAACCTGCAACCTGCACAGTCGTGTTACCTCGCGTGGTCGTTTGATTGGTGCTTGCAATCACGGCGCTGTTCGTCTGGTTGATCGTATTGTTGTTCGCAGTCGCGATGTTGTCTTGACCTGCTGCCACGGCTGCTGCAAGCTTTTCACGCCGCGCAATGTTCGCTTCTGCTGCGCCGGGTCGTTCGTAGTAGTTCGCGTGCGCTGCGGCTGCTTCTTCTGGCGTGGTTGTCGCTGCGATCTTCCGACCTGCTGCCTGTTCCTTGCCGTAACGCAATTCGTAGTTCATGAACTTAAGCTGTTCGTCTTCCGTCGATTGCGATATCGGATGACCGGCCCACTTTTCGAAGTCGGCTTTACGCGGGCCGAGCCATTGGGCCAGACCTTCGGCACCAATGCTATTCTTCGCCTTCGCGTTTCCGCTCGATTCCTGAAGCAGCGAACCCGCCATACCTGCCGCCTGCGCCGGACTCCAGCCCATTTTCTCTAGCTTCGCGGCGAGTTCCTTACCGCGTGCAGTCTCGCCAGCCGTGGCGGCTTTCGCGTTGCTATCGTCTTCCGTCTTGAAGGGGTTTTTACCGTGCATGATGTCCGTGAAGCCCTTTCCCAACGCCTTTGCGTCATCGATAGCGCCGCTGAAATGTTTCTTCAGATCGCCGAAGATGTCTTGTACATGATCGTTAAGGTTCTTAAGCGCAGCCGTTGGCCCCTTCGTGATGACGTCGCCCAGAAACTGCGCGATAGCAACCAGATACTCGATTGCATCACGCCCACTGACTAGAAGCAGCTTGAACATGTCAACAGCCGCAGTCAGTGCAGACTTGATGACTTGACCGAGCAACGGCCATTTTTTCGCGAGTTCGCCAAGTAGCGAATTTTGACCGTTCAGAAAGTGATACGCATCATCGGCAAACAATGCCAGAATCGCGACCAACGCGGCGACCAACGCCGGACCCGCGATGATAGGCGCTAGAAACGCCCACACGGCTGTTGCAGCCGATACGAAGGCCGGGACGACGGTATCAGCAACGACAAGCGCCAAGCCGCTGAAAAACGCGATGGTGAACGCCTTGTGTTCGCGCAGAAACATGACGGTATCTTCGATCTTCCGCAATAACCATGTCAGCGGCGGCAAGACAGCCGTAACGATTTCACGCCCGACCGTATCCATTACGATACCGAGTTCGTTCGTCTGGATTTTGAACGCCAGCGCGGCGTCTGCCTGTTCCTTCGTGACCGTACCAAGTTCCTTCGTGCGCGCGATCTGTTCATCGAACGCACGTCGACCTTGTGCAAGCAACGCGATGGTCCCTTGATCCAGACCGAGCCGCTTTCCGACGAACTGGCGTTGTACGTCATTCATCGCAGCGAACTTATCAGCCATAGGTGCAAGTACGGTGGTCGGGTCTTTTACGCCCGCGTGCATCTGCTGCGTAGACACGCCCATACTTCGCAGCATGAAACCATCCTGCGTCATGCCTCCCGGTACGCGCGCCATCTCGATCAACTTCGCCTGAAGACCGGCAAGCGACTGCGTTGCACCGTCTGCCGTACCACCCATGCTGATCACGGCATTCTGATAGCTGCTGAGTGCTTCCGTACTGATCGCCAGCGCTTGCGCCTGCTGACGTAGCTGTGTCGTATGTTCGACGCTATCCGTGACAAGTTTCTTCATCGCGCCAAGCGCAACGATACCGGCGACCGCCGCACCTGCGGACTTCGCCATGTCGAGAAACGCAAGTCCAATCTTCGATGCGGTCTTATCCAGACCCTGTAACGACTGTTCCAGTTTTTTACTGGCTTCGTCGCCTTCCTTCAAACCCTTCTTCACGCCGGACGTGTCGGCTTCGAACGCGAAGTAAAACGATTCGAGCAAACTAGGCATCATGCACCCCTTAGAAAAACGCCCGGTCTAAGCCGGGCGTCAAGTTACCGATTTTGCTGCGCACGCTGGCGGGCTTCTTCGGCGGCGAGTCGTTCGTTTGTGCGCTTAACTGCGATCACTTCCCACATGTTAAGCGCATCTTCCATATCATAAACGGTACTCAGTTCATGCAACGTCGCTAGTCTTTCTTCAACGATTGTTGCAATAAGTCCGTCAATGTTTGCGTGAGCAACACTTGCACCTTGTCTGCTGCCCCCTGGAGGAATTTCGACACGCCGCCTTTCGAGAAAAAATGACAGTTCTTTTCGAGCATTGCCATTTCCAGCTTCAGCAATGTTTCGAAGTCCGGGACATGGTTATCCACCATTCCCCGCGTGTTGAACATCAGCGGATCGCCGTCCTTACCCTTACCGGCGATACCAACATACTTCATCATCTTTAGCATGAGTTCTTCATTGCGCGGGTACTCGCCAAGCTTCGGCAACGCACTGATCGGATATTGCGTGATCACTTCGCGGGCAACGGTAGCGGGCAGGCGGCTAATGACATACGTGATGTCTTCGCCGTCCATGCTAGTGATGACTACTTCTTCAGGTTGAATGAGGGGCATGATATTTAGGTCTTCGACTGGAAGAAGAACACATACGGCTTCGACTTCAACCGTGCGCTCGATGCGATGCTGGACGTCGGCATGTAGTCGCCGCACGCGCCTTGTTCGAAGTCCGTCGTGCTGCCATCGCTACCATAAATCAAGTTGGCGTCAATGACGTCGTTGACGGGGCGCTTGCCGAGCGCTACGCGGTTCTGATCGAACAGCGTTTCGAGGTTCAAATCGTCATCGCTGGACGGAATCACGTTGATCGTCAGACCGATCGGTTGCGCCTTCGCCCAGGTGATCAGACGACCGTTCAGACCCATGGCCTTATCGCGGACCTGAATCGAAGGCGAATCCACCGGGTCAGCGTCGTCGGCAAATTCGCTGATCGTCAAACCGTCCGGAAACGTCACGCTGGCGAAAATCGTCAACTGCGAACCAAAGCCGGAAATATCCATTGCTTAATACTCCTATGATGTTGGACAAGGCGGCACGAAGCCGCCCGACCGGGTTTAGATCAGCGTGTGCGTACCGACGACCTTGCGAACCAGATCATCCTTCGAATAGATCAGGGTGTAGTTCGCCTGCCAGCGCGTCGTGCCACCGGGGCCGCTGTAGCTGCTGAGCGTCAGGTCATACCAGTACCCGATGTTCTGCACTTGCTGCCACGCGTTATCGTCGCCGGTTGCTTCCGTGATGAACAGAATTTGATCTTCGTTCAGCGGCTTGCCGACACTGATCGTTCCGTTGAATTTCGCGGCAGGGATAACATCCTTCGTCAGCTTGCCACGCAGCAGACCAAGCCCGGCAGTGTTAGCACCGACCTGCGCTTGATTCAACTGCAACGACATGAACGAACCCATGGCGTACTTCTTCAGCCAGACTTCGTTCGCGAAGACGTTCGAATCTACCGGGTCCGTCGCGATACCCATCATCACGCCGTCCTGATAAAACTCCAGGTCTTCGCCGTTCACCTGCGTCTGACCGTAGTAGTTGATTTGCAGGTTGTCGAGTGCGGTCGAGAGTGCGTCCGTCGTCACGGCGGG